>Ga0228710_1004562_pt1 | contig 21838 bp, 18 predicted proteins | sample MedpolnodulmetaG_FD_177995 | JGI IMG/M metagenome (GOLD analysis project Ga0228710, IMG submission 177995) | Root nodule microbial communities from Medicago polymorpha collected in Santa Monica, California, United States - pink nodules | ecosystem: Host-associated > Plants > Roots > Nodule...
TTCTTCGAAGAACCCAACGTACCGGTCGAACCGCAATCACCAGATGAATCGGCGCGCCAGCAGCGGTAGAACTCCGTTCGGGCTACGCCCTCTCTGCGTTCCACCGCTGCTGCCGAGTCTCATCTTGGTTGTCGCGCTGCTCCACACCTTCATCTGCCAGCGAGTGCAGCACTTGCAGAACGAAATCGACAGGGCCTCGCCGCGCTGGGTCACCTATGCCGTCCCTATTTGGTGCCTCACCGGTAGTCCCGACCTGGTGGCCTCCTGCTCACACAGGACATCGGTGAACGCGCTCTTTCGGTTGGTTCGTCTTCATCAGACCAAGCTCTAGTCAGTGCAGGTCAGAGATCATCTGGCGCGGCCTGTTCTCCCTCCATGAAGCCTCCATGCGCCCTCCACGGGATCTGAATTCGGGGAGTTTATTACCCCACCCACTCATCCAACCCAGCTCGGCAAATTGCTGATGAGAACGACCAACGTCACGATCGCGATGTCAGCAGGCAGGCACAGGTGGAACCTCGCGATCAGTTGTAGCTTGAGTACAAAGGTTCGCTAGATGACAAAGGAATCGGAAGTTGAGAGCGCGTTTGGCAGATTTATTCGCCAGATGCGTGAAGAAGGAAGTGTAGATCAGATGGTCGAGGAGATATCTGTTTTTGCGCGAATTTTCAATTGCAGCTCGATTGCCTATGGTCCTCAAACGTCCGTTCAGAATATGCAACCAAAATGCAAAATTAAGCTGCCCAAACTCCCCACACTACTGACTTACCCTAAAGAGTGGCAGGAGCATTGTTTGAAAAACGGCTATGATAGGCTCGCTCCAAGCTTGAGGATGGGCCATTCTCAGTTGTGCCCTTTACTATGGGATCACGCGTACAAAGACCCAAACACCACCGACGCAGAACGACGCATCTTCGACGAGGCTAAAGAATTAGGCCTTGAGACAGGTGTCACCATACAACTGCCTGGGCGGTTGGGCAATTTCCCGGCCATGAGCTTTGTACAATCCGAAAGGAGCGGTCTAAGCGAAACCGCGGTGTCGTATCTCAAGTTTGCCGCGCAAGCTTTTCACGAAAAAGTTGACTCCTGCGTGGATTGGAAAGCCGGCTTTCCTAGCCTTACTGCGAGAGAAACGGAGTGTATAGGGTGGGCCGCCAAAGAAAAAACGTCTGGGGAGATTGCGTTTATCCTTAGAATTACTCCGCACACAGTCGATTTTCATATCAAGCATGTGCTGAAAAAATGGGGAGTTGAGAGCAGAAAAGATGCCGCAATGCTTGCTGAGCATCTCGGATTGATCGAACCACAATTTTGACTGCTATGAACATGCGGCAGCCATCGTTGATCATCTTCCTCAATCTGGTGTCCACCTCTTCGTCGGTGGACACGTCATGCCCCAGCGCACTCAACAAAACAGGTTACAGTTATTTAATGAGGCTAACGGTTGACCTCGGCGGGTACAACGCCTTCTTTAACTTGGATGACTTTAAGGGGGTAAGCCGTGAAAAACAGATTGATTCTCATCGTCGAACACAATGAGGCACTCCGCAGTTCAGTAGAGGAACACCTTTCGCAAGTTGGTTTCCGGATCGTCTGCGCCTCCGATGGGGCGGTGGGCCTTTCCCACTTTCGGAGGTTCAAACCCGATCTGGTAGTTCTCGGCGACGAGCTACCCCGCATGGACGGATTCGATGTACTGAATGAAATTCGGCGTTACAGCGATACGCTGGTCATTATGACGTCAATGTGGAGCACGCCGTCCCATGAGCTTCGGTGCTTGACGCTAGGGGCAGATAATCTCCTTTTGAAGCCGTACGATAACGACGTGCTGACTCAACGTATCAAAAAGCTGCTGCGGAGGGGCGGTGGTGGTCGTGCCCATCGAATCCGCGTTGGGAAGTTGGTAGTCGACCCCGACGCACAAAGCGCATGCGTCGACGCCCCGACCGGTGAAAAAGAGCTGAACCTCACTATCTCGGAGTACAACCTGCTCGCCCATATGGCTCGTTTCCCCGGCCGCGTGTTTTTGCGTTCGGATCTCATCGACGCCTGCTTTTCCGGGGACGGGCCGCTCGAAACGACCATAAATAGTCATATGTGCAATTTGAGAGCCAAACTAACTGACGCAGGCATTGACGATTACTTGGAATGCCGCCGGAGCGTCGGATACCGATTGGTAGACAAACGTAGTTAGCATCAGAATATTAAATCATTCGCGCCATGTGCGTTCAGATCGGAGCCTACGTTGGATCAGTATAATGGAATGGTTTGTTACAAATTCGTTGATCTAGAAGTGGCCCGCCTTACGGTAAAGGGTGAGGCTGTAATCTCCTCAAAGGCAGCATTGGGTGACTGCCGGCACCACGAGAAGCGAAAGTCCGGCGGCGCCGTTGTCCTCGCCGGCCCGGGGAGAATGCGGCAAGCGTTGCACTGCCTGCTCGATAATTCCTGCGTTATGGACCGAGCAGTAATTCGAAACTTGCACGATCGAGGATCCGGCTGTGATGCGCTGTTATTTGCGGGTCTTCGTCTGCCGGTGGACGCGCAGGCTGGAGCATCGTTTCTGTCGCGGCGGCTACTCGCGAGCACGCATCAGCGGTGGTTCTGGTTTGGCCTGCCGATTCTAAGAGCGATAGCACGCGCCCTTGGCGGCGATGCCTCCATCAATACCGATAGCGGACGATGCGTGGCAGACGAGCTTCAGAAGAAGGAAGCACCGCGACATGGCGTTATAAGCGAAAGCTCAGTGAGTATGATCTAGCAGCGCGGTGTCATTCGAACTACGGGTCTGTGTTGATGTTTTGGGCGTAATTGATTGCAATCGAAGGGGTTTCGGCCCAATGGGCGCATGAGATGCTCGCTTCTAATCTACGCGCGTTTGATCGCACTGTCTAACAACTGGGAGAGAATTATGGTTTTAAGAATGGAGTCCCCGGCTCCCGTGCTTAAAGTGCAGGACTGGGTCCGCGGCGAGTCCCTCGCGAACTTCCAACGCGGCAAAGTGTACATTCTCGACTTTTGGGCCACCTGGTGCGGACCAAGTGTGTCGGCGATGCCTTCTCTGATTGAGTTGCAGGAGAAATACAAGGGCAGCGGGGTTGAGGTCCTTGCCGTCGCAGCAGATGAAGAGGCGGCAACAGCTGAAGAGGTTCGAGCGTATTTGGACGCATGGTTCACAGACAAATTCCCGAAGTTGAACTTTCGGGTAGGGCTCGACTGCACAGGCGAAATGAAAAATCTTTGGATGGAGCCGAGCTTTTCTTTCGGAATTCCATCCTCGTTTGTGGTCGACCGAGACAGCCGCATCGCCTTTATTGGTCATCCGGCGGAACTCGATGACGTTCTGCCGAAAGTGCTCGACGGCAGCTGGCGCACGAGCGATCAAGCAAAAGCCGCCGATAGGAAGTGGATCGGCAGAGGGCGAGAAGAAATGTTTCTTTCCAAGGCCTCCCAGGCGATAAAGACGGAGGATTGGAAGACGGCGCTCTCGGTGATCGAAGAGGCGATCGCTTTGATGCCAGATAGCATCCAGCTCCGAGCGGCTCATGCCGACACGTTGCTTCACAAAATGCGCGACATGCACACCGGCCTTCCCGTACTACGCCAATTGGTTCGCGACGCTATCGACAGAAATGCCGAAAATTGGCTGTTAGCGGCGATGAACCAACTCTCGAATCCAGCGTATGATTACACGGGCTTTCCGTCTGTCGAGCGCTTCGCTATGGGCAAGGAGCTCTCCGAACACATCCTTGCACTGAAGGAACTAAAAGATCACGTAAAGGCTTACTCTTATCAGTTGGTCGCTCGATACTGCCATGAGAGCGGCAATAAAGCTCGCGCGGAGGAATTGCTCGCGCTCGCGCTCAAGCTCGTAGACGGACTGTACCTCGCAGACAACATAAAGCAGCGATGGCTAACAGATTTGCTGCAGACCTTAGCCAGCTACAGGGGCCAGAAGGTTTGTTACAACGCCATGAGTGCGGTTCCGGAAAACCATGCCAAGCCGAAGGCGAATTAGGAGAATCTGGAGGGTTCTTGAGGTCCGTGCTCAGGGTATGCGGCCTTCACTGTTCGGACCTCATTGAAGCCGGATTGAGCGATTGAGCGAAGGCGCGGGTTGTTTGACCAACGGGGATTTAGCCGAAGCGGTGGATCGTGTTTGACTCGGTCAAGCCGTGCCGGAGGCAGGTGAATAGGTTTTGGATGGAGGTTCCTGCCGGTACTTGCGGCGTCTTTGATGTCCCTTTCGGTTGGATTGCCTGGCGCGCACCCTTGGTGCTGTGGCCGGTTCTGCCATTCGCCGGCCTCCTAAGAGCGCACTGAGCAATTCAGGGGCTGTAAGCCGGCAGGAAGAACCGATGGGCGCCGGCATCGCGGATGGCGTTGCGTGCCGGCTTGCCCTTGTGGCTGCCAAGATTGTCGAGGATGACGATATCGCCGGGATTGAGGGTTGGTGCCAAGCATTGCTCGACCCAGGCGGTGAAGGCAAGGCCGTTGATCGGGCCATCGAGCACGAAGGGCGCGACGATGCGGTCGTGGCGCAGTCCGGCGAGGAAGGTCAGCGTCTTCCAATGATGGGATGGACGCCCCCCTGACGGCATCGATGTGCCAAAGTGGTAGCGTTGAGAACCACTGAAGGAGGGCGTCCATGACAGAAGTTAGCACGATCGGCCTGGATCTGGCCAAGAACATCTTCCAGGCTCACGGTGCAAATGCCGCCGACGGGGTCATCTTTCGCAGGAAACTGCGGCGCGACCAGGTGCTGGCCTTCTTCGCTGCGCATCACTGGGGTCGTGAAGGTCATTAGACGGAGTAGTACATCTTAAACTCGATGGGTTGCGGTGTGCTCTCGAGCAAGGTGACCTCCTGCATCTTCAGCTCGATATAGCTATCGATGAAGTCGTCGTCGAAGACTCCGCCAGCCCTGAGGAACGCTCGGTCCTTGTCAAGACTGACAAGAGCTTCGCGCAGGGAGCCGCAAACAGTCGGGATCTCCTGCTGCTCGCCCTGCGGCAATTCGTAGAGATCCTGATTCATCGGCACCCCCGGATCGATCTTGTTTAGGATGCCATCGAGACCGGCCATCAGGAGCGCCGCGAATGCGAGGTAAGGATTGGCGGCTGAATCAGGGAAGCGGACCTCGACTCGCGTGGCCTCCGGCGAGGTCGCGAACGGAATGCGGCAGGAGGCAGACCGATTGCCGCCTGAGTAGGCAAGCAGAACCGGAGCCTCGTGGCCCGGGACGAGACGCTTGTAGGAGTTCGTTGTAGGGTTGGTGAAAGCGTTGAGTGCCCTTGCGTGTTTGATGATGCCGCCGATGTACCACAGGGCCTCCCGTGATAGGCTGGCATGCTCATTACCAGAGAAGAGAGGCTTGCCGGCCTTCCACAGCGACTGGTGCACGTGCATGCCCGAGCCGCTCTCGTCAAAGACCGGCTTCGGCATGAAGGTCGCCGTCTTACCAAGTTGATGCGCGGCATTGAGAACACAATATTTAAGGGTCTGGATCGAGTCGGCGCTGCGAAGTAGCGTGTCGTACTGTATGCTGAGCTCGTGCTGGGCAGGAGCCACCTCGTGGTGATGCTTCTCGACAATCACGCCCATGGCCTTCGTCACTGCCAGCATCATGCCACGCATGTCCTGACCGGAATCTAGCGGCGGAACCGGCAAGTAACCGGCCTTGCTCTGGATGCGATGACCGTGGTTGCCGCCCTCACGATGCGTACCATCGTTGATCGGCAGCTCGGAGGATGTAAGCTTAAAGCTGGTGTGGTAGGGGCCGAACGTAAACTCCGCCGCGTCGAATACGAAGAATTCGGGCTCAGGGCCGACATAGTTCCTATCGGCAATTCCCGTGGAGTTCAGGTAGGCCTCCGCCCTCTTCGCGATTCCCCGCGGATCCCGGTTGTAGGCCTCGCCCGTCTTCGGCTCGAGAATGTCGCAGATGATCATCAGGGTGGATGCGGAGGTGAACGGGACCACCTGGGCGGTCGTCGGATCGGGCATAAGGATCATGTCGGATTCGTTGACCGTCTTCCAGCCGGCAATGGACGAACCATCAAACATAATGCCGTTAGCAAACGTGGCCTGGTCGACCATCGAGGCGTCGTAGGTCATATTATGCCACTTGCCGCAGGGGTCGGTGAAACGGAAGTCGATATATTCGACTCCGTTCTCTTTGATAAACTTAAGCACAGCCTTGGCGGTCTGCATTCTGGTAGGACCTCTTCTGCCTGTAAGATTGCCCTCTGCACTGATGCCTAGGGGTGATGAAGGTGAGCTTAGATGCCGTCCGATCGGAGTGATGGCGCTTTCTGTCGATGTGATCATGGAACGCTTTCTCCACTGTCCAATTTCATGCGCTCCATGTCCTCGAGCGCGCGGCGGTATTCGACCGGCATCACCTTGCGGAACTTCGGCCGGTAATCCGCCCAGTGATCGAGGATCTCCTTCGCGCGGACCGAGCCGGTATAGTGAAGATGGCTCGAGATGAGCCGGTAGAGGCGCTCCTCGTCGTGGCGCGTCATGTCGCCCGAGACGTCTACCATGCCCGTGTGCATGAGGTCGCCGCCGTGGTGATGCAACTTCTCCAGCATGTCGTCCTCCTCCGGAATCGGCTGCAGCTCGAGCTCGGTCATATTGCAGCGCCGGGCGAAGTCGCCCTCCTCATCGAGCACGTAAGCGACACCGCCCGACATGCCGGCGGCGAAGTTGCGGCCCGTACCGCCAAGGACCACGACGACACCGCCGGTCATGTATTCGCAGCCGTGATCGCCGACGCCTTCCACGACGGCGATCGCACCGGAGTTGCGCACAGCAAAGCGTTCACCGGCGACGCCGTTGAAGTAGCACTCTCCGGAAATCGCGCCATAAAGCACGGTGTTGCCGACGATGATCGACTGATGCGGCACGATCCGCGCGTTCTCCGGCGGCCGGACGATGATGCGCCCGCCCGAGAGCCCCTTGCCGACATAGTCGTTGCCGTCGCCAACGAGGTCGAAGGTGATGCCGCGGGCGAGGAACGCGCCGAAGGATTGGCCCGCAGTGCCCTTGAGGGTCACGTGGATCGTATCGTCCTTCAGCCCCTTGTGGCCCCAACGCTTGGCAAGGGCGCCCGAAAGCATCGCGCCGGCCGAGCGGTCGACATTCTTGATCTCGGCCTCGAAGGCGACCGGCACCTTGGTCTCCAGCGCCAGTTTCGCCTTCTCGATCAGTTTGCGGTCGAGAGTATCCTGAATCGGATGGTTCTGGCGCTCCGTCCAATAGGTCGCTTCCTTCAGAGCGTCCACCTTGCGGAAGATGTTCGAGAAGTCGAGGCCCCTCGCCTTCCAGTGCTCGATCATTCCGTCGCGATCCAGCAGGTCCGAGGCCCCGATGATGTCGTCGAGCCTTCTGGCGCCAAGCGATGCGAGAATCTCGCGCACTTCCTCTGCAACGAAGAAGAAGTAGTTGACGACATGCTCCGGCGTACCCGTGAAACGCTTCCTCAAGACCGGATTCTGCGTAGCGATGCCGACAGAACAGGTGTTCAGATGGCACTTGCGCATCATGACGCAGCCGGCCGCGATCAGCGGCGCGGTCGCGAAGCCGAATTCGTCCGCGCCGAGTAGCGCCCCGATGACGACGTCACGGCCGGTCTTCAGACCTCCGTCGACCTGTAGCGCGATGCGGGAGCGCAGACCATTGCGCACCAGCGTCTGCTGCGTTTCGGCAAGGCCAATCTCCCAGGGGCTGCCCGCATGCTTCAGCGAGGTCAGCGGCGCAGCACCGGTGCCGCCGTCGAAGCCGGAAATGGTGATGTGATCGGCGCGCGCCTTGGCAACGCCGGCCGCAACGGTGCCCACTCCAAATTCCGAAGCCAGCTTGACCGAGACGTCAGCCTCGGGATTGACGTTCTTCAGATCGTAGATCAGTTGCTCCAGATCCTCGATCGAATAGATGTCATGGTGCGGCGGCGGCGAGATCAGGTCGACGCCCGGAGTCGAGTACCGCGTCTTAGCGACGGTCGCATCGACCTTGTGGCCCGGCAGGTAGCCGCCTTCGCCGGGCTTCGCGCCCTGCGCCATCTTGATCTGCAGAACGTCGGCATTGACCAGATATTCGGTGGTGACGCCGAAGCGGCCAGAGCCAATCTGCTTGATCGCCGATCGCTCCGGGTTCGTCGAACCGTCGGGCAGCGGCAGATAGCGATCGCTCTCCTCACCACCTTCGCCGGTGTTCGACTTGCCGCCGATCCAGTTCATCGCGACGGCGAGCGTCGTATGCGCCTCGCGGCTGATCGAGCCGAAGGACATGGCACCGGTCGAGAAGCGCTTGACGATCTCCGCTGCCGGCTCGACCTCTTCGATCGGGATCGGCTTGCGGCCAACCTCCTCGGCTCCCTTGATCGTGAATAGCCCGCGGATCGTGTTCATGCGGCTCTCAGACCCGTTCATCATCGCCGAGAATTCGCGATAGCTGTCCTCGGCATTGTGGCGGACGCCATGCTGCAGCGACCGGATGGCGGCCGGCGTCCAAGCATGGCTCTCGCCGCGCGGGCGGTAGATATATTCGCCGCCGATGTCGAGCGTGTTGGCAAGCACCGGATCGCTTCCGAAGGCGGCTTTGTGACGCGCCACCGTTTCGGCAGCAATCTCCTCGAGGCCAATGCCTTCGATCCTCGTCGCCGTGCCGCAGAAGTACTTGCCGACCAGCGCGGACGAAAGGCCGACGGCGTCGAAGATCTGCGCGCCGCAATAGGACTGATAGGTGGAGACACCCATCTTGGACATGACCTTGAGGATGCCGTTGTCGACTGCCTTGATGTAGTTGCAGGCGACGTCCTTCTCGTCGAGTTCCTTCGAAAACGCGCCGCGTTGCATGTCGACGAGCGTGTCGAAGGCGAGATAGGGGTTCATCGCCTCCGCGCCGTAGCCGGCGAGCAGGCAGAAATGATGAATTTCGCGCGGTTCGCCCGACTCGACGACGAGGCCGACCGACGTGCGCAGACCCTTGTAGATCAGGTAGTGGTGCACGGCTGCGGTCGCGAGCAGCGCCGGGATCGCCACGCGATCCGGACCGATCTGCCGGTCGGAAAGCACGATGATGTTATAGCCGCCGGTTACCGCCGCTTCCGCCCTTTCGCAGAGGCGGTCGAGCATTTCAGGCATGCCTTCGGCACCGCGGGTAATGTCGTAGGTGAAGTCGAGCGTCTTGGTGTCGAAACGTTCCTCGGTGTGACCGATCGAACGGATCTTCTCGAGGTCGCCATTGGTCAGGATCGGCTGTCGGACTTCCAGCCGCTTGGCATGCGCCATGCCCTCATGGTCGAGGATGTTCGGGCGGGGACCGATGAACGAGACGAGGCTCATCACCAGTTCCTCGCGGATCGGATCGATCGGCGGGTTGGTGACCTGCGCGAAGTTCTGCATGAAATAGGTATACAGCAGCTTCGGCTTGTCGGACATCGCCGAGATCGGCGTGTCGGTGCCCATCGAGCCGATTGCCTCCTCGCCGGTCGCCGCCATCGGCAACATCAGGAGCTTTGTGTCCTCGTCGGTATAACCGAAGGCCTGCTGCCGGTCGATCAACGAGACGTCGCGGCGCAGCCCCCGCGGCTCGACCGGCTTCAGTTCTTCGACGATCAGCTGGGTGTTGTCGAGCCATTGGCGGTAGGGATGCTTGCCGGCGAGCGACGACTTCACCTCCTCGTCGGGGATGATGCGGCCCTCTTCCATGTCGATCAGCAGCATCTTGCCGGGCTGCAGCCGCCATTTCTTGACGATCTTGTCCTCAGCGACCGGCAGCACGCCGGCCTCCGACGCCATGATGACGCGGTCGTCGCTGGTGACGATGTAGCGCGCCGGGCGCAGACCGTTGCGGTCGAGCGTCGCGCCGATCTGGCGGCCGTCGGTGAAGGCGACCGCCGCCGGTCCGTCCCACGGCTCCATCAGCGGCGCATGATATTCGTAGAAGGCCTTGCGCTCCGGCGACATGAGCTGGTTGCCGGCCCAGGCTTCGGGAATCAGCATCATGACGGCATGCGAGAGCGAATAGCCGCCGCGCACGAGGAACTCGAGCGCATCGTCAAAACAGGCCGTGTCCGACTGACCTTCATAGGAGATCGGCCAGAGCTTGGAAATGTCGTCGCCGAAGAGCGGCGAGGAAACGGAAGCCTGCCGTGCGGCCATCCAGTTGAAGTTGCCGCGCAGCGTGTTGATCTCGCCGTTATGCGCAGCCATGCGATAGGGATGCGCGAGCTTCCAGGACGGGAAGGTGTTGGTCGAGAAGCGCTGGTGCACGAGTGCGACGGCCGACTGGAAGCGCTCGTCGGCGAGGTCCTTGTAATAGGCACCCACCTGGTAGGCTAGGAACATGCCCTTGTAGACGATGGTGGTGGTCGACAGCGACACGATATAGAAGCCGGGATCGCCGCCATCGGGTTCCGCATGGATGCGGTTGGAGATCACCTTGCGAAGCGTGAACAGCCGCCGTTCGAATTCGTCGCTGCTCGCGGCCTCCTGGCCGGCGCCGATAAACACCTGGACATGATGCGGCTCGGTCGCGGCGATCTCGGGCGCTTTGGAGAGAGACGAATTGTCGACCGGCACGTCGCGGAAGCCGAGCATGATCTGGCCCTCCTCGGCCACGACCTCGCTGATCACCTCCTTCAAGTGGCCGATGGACGCCTCGTCGCGTGGCATGAAAAGATAGCCGACGGCATATTCGCCCGCCTTCGGCAGGATCACGCCCTGCTTCGCCATCTCCTCGCGAAAAAAGCGGTCCGGGATCTGGACGAGAATGCCGGCGCCGTCGCCCGTCAGAGGGTCGGCACCGACCGCGCCGCGATGCGTCAGGTTGTTGAGCATGGAGAGACCATCGCGCACGATCTGATGCGACTTCTCGCCCTTGAGATGGGCGACGAAGCCGACGCCGCAGCCATCGTGCTCGTTTCGCGGATCGTAGAGCCCCCGCGAACCAACCTGGCCCCAATCCCGTGCCTCTGTGGCCATAATCATCTTGGCATTTGTATCGGCAATTGGTGTTGCCACCGACCTTAGCCCCTCTTCCTGCGTTGGTTTCGCGTCGATTTCGGTTTGGTATCACCCCTCCCCCACACGAATGCCCAAAGCATGCAGGCCAAGGGGGCGAGTCCAAGACTTCGCTCGAACGTATAGTTGACCATTACCCATTGATCCTTCGACCAGCACGTGGCACCATTGGCGTGGATCTTTCCTTGCGATCACTGCTTCCTCCCATTGAAATCGCACAAGCAGGCCGCTTGGGTGTCTCGGCGGTGACTGCCAATAAATAGTGGAGAGTGGACTGTTCAGAAAGCTACCAGGTTCGGTAGGCCGGCGGGGTTGGTCTGGCCTGTGACCGATGGAACCTATTGTTGTTTCGGCGCATTTGTCAGAAGTCCAGCCCGGCTAAACGCGATGGTACTGATTTATGCGTCTCTGCCTGAGATCTCCGCATCGCCATTCTTGCGCCCGGCGGAGGCGATGCGGGCAGGACCTAAGGCGCTGCGCCATCAGGGCCGGCCGCCCGCAGTGCCATCGCGCAGCCGCCGTGATGAAGGATTTCATCCACCCTCTGCTGGACGCTCGCCATCGCCCGCAGGAGATCGCGGTAGCGGTCGTCCGGGAGAAGGACGGTCCGCACCAGATGCGCGATGGCCGCTGAAATCCCGGCGCCGAGAACGAGCAGGCAATTTATTGGCCATCACGGTGCGCGCGAAAACGTCGCGACCGTGTTGAGCTGATGCAGTGAACTTGCAAGAGATGAGCAGATGGTGCGATCGATCGATCCAAGACGCGTGACACTCCGTTAGTTCCAGTGGGCCTTTAAAGGTCGTTGCCGTGTTAGGAACACGCGTTGCGGAAACCATCTTGCCCAGTGGTTATGTGCGACCACACACAAAGGCATATGGAAGCAAGCGATCCGATCAAAAAATCTGAAAAGGACACTTGCAAGTGGGAGCCGTCCAGATATGGAACCACGCCCGCTGAACGGCCTCAGCTTGCCGCTTACGCATCGGTTGATCATCGTGCGGATGATCCTCTTCCCGTTTGACATCCAGCACCCGGTGCCCGGTGGTCGACCGCGCTTGCCGTCTTGAGGTTCGACGGTGACGCCTCCTTATTGACCTCGCGCATGGGTGTGAGACGCTTGGTCCCTGTTTAGGTCACGTTACGATCAGCGTGCGCGCACCGTTCTCGGTAAAAATCTCGAGCAGTACCGCATGTGCCGTCTTGCCGTTGAGGATGACGACGTCCTGGACGCCGGCCTTGATAGCCTCGATGCAGGTCTCCACCTTCGGAATCATGCCGCCCGATATGGTGCCGTCGGCAATCAGCGCCCGTGCCTCGGCGGCAGAGAGCTGCTTGATGAGCTCGCCCTTCTTGTTGAGGACACCGGGGACGTCGGTCAGGAAGAGAAGGCGCGTCGCGTTGAGTGCGCCGGCGATGGCGCCGGCAAAGGTGTCGGCGTTGATGTTGTAGGTGTGGCCGTCCCGTCCCGGGGCCACCGGGGCGATCACGGGGATCATCTCGGAGCGGGCAAGCAGATCGAGAAGGGTGCGGTCGACCTCGACCACATCGCCGACGAAGCCGAGGTCGAGCACGCGCTCGATGTTGGAATCCGGGTCTCGGATGGTCTTCTTCGCCTTTTCCGCAAAGACCATGTTGCCATCCTTGCCGCAAAGGCCGATCGCCCATTCGCCTGTCTGATTTATGAGCGCGGCGATCTCCTTGTTGATTGATCCGGCAAGCACCATTTCGACGATCTCGACGGTCTTTTCGTCGGTAACGCGAAGCCCGCCTTCGAACTTTGACTCGATGCCCATCTTGTTGAGCATGGCGCCGATCTGAGGACCGCCTCCATGCACGACGATCGGGTTGACGCCGGACTGTTTCAGAAGCGCGACATCGCTGGCAAAGGCGCGCCCGAGCTCGGCATTTCCCATGGCGTGACCGCCATATTTCACGACGATCGTCTCCGAGGCCGGCGAGCGCTGGTGCTGCTGTACCATTCCGTGGAACTCCTCTGACCTAGGGCTTCCGCTTGCACTTACCGCCACGGCCGGTGCCGACCCCCCTTTACCGAAATCCGCCTTGCCGAAACCACCCTTGCCGCCCCTGAGCCGCTTGCGAAAGAACGCTCGCTTGTGCTTAACTCTCATCTTGTTGTCCCTCTTGCTTCGTTGGACGCTGTCACCAGCTTCGGCTTGGACTTGCCGATACCCCCTTTCCGTAGAACGCGATCTGAGGCAGAGCTGCCATCTTGTTTCCTTCGTTGTTTGGACCATTTCGATCGTTCGGACACATGAATGCGCAACGGCATGCGCGCTCACGGGGTAATTCGTGCAAAGGCCGTGCCAGGCCGCAGGAGTTTCCTGTCCCGGTACAAGGCACACGCGTCGAGGGGGAGAACATCGTTTGCAGTTGGAGAAATGAACACACGATTGTGGAACAATCCTGTTTCGAGGATCCGACAGGTGACGGACCGTCGTATGCGTGGTCGTCTCGCGTCGGGACGTTGACGAGGTTCTTTCAAAGACCCGGGACTTGTCACATTGAGCCGTGTATTAATCAAGGCGTTCCTTGCGAGACGGTGCTCAAGACGCCAGCGCATTTGGATTGATCCTTGTCCGCTTCGGGCTGTCCGACCGGCTTGGCGAAGGGTCGAACGGATGCGAGAGCACATCGGCGAGTGTTCGTCTTTTCCACGGAAAGTAGGACCAACCTGTCAGAGCTGCTCTGGGCGTCGCGACTGCAACTGGTTCTTGGCGAACGGCCGCAGACCATCCTGGGACGGATGAGAGCCACTCGTCGTCATATGCAGTCTCAACATACCGGTGGCCCTCATCGGGAAAGATTGCAACAACCTTCTTGTCTGGATTCCTGCGCGACCACCAGTCGGCCACCTTGAATGCTGCACCGCTGGTCGGGCCTAGAAAGAGCCCGTGCTCTCGATGCAATTGATGGGTTGCATGAAACATCTCCGCAGGCGTGAGCCAATGAACCTCGTCGAAACATGTGTGGTCAACATTGGACGGAATGATTTCCCCCCCTAGCCCACTAACGTTCTCTAGCGTGCCGGCCGGCTGCCCAAATAGAACCGAATTTGGAGTATCAACTCCCACGACATGCAACTCGGGGAAAAGCACCCTCAAGGACTTGGACGTGCCGCACATGGAGCCCCCTGATCCGACTGGGCCAACCAAGCAGTCAATCTTACCCAGCCTGTCGACAAGAAGTTCCGCAAATTTCCCATACGCCAATGGGTTATCCGTGTTGGAGTATTGTGACGGCCAAAAGCTGTCCGGTATTTCTTTGAGAAACCGCGACAGCCTGTCCAATCGCGATTGCTGAAATCCACCGATGATGGCGGGCTCGCTGACAATCTCTACATGTGCGCCAAGCTCCAGAAGTCGCCTATGAAGGTTTTGTTCTAGCCCCCAATCAGTGACTAGTACGAGCTTATATCCATGGGATACGGCAAGCTTAGCCAAGGCAAGCCCGAAAGTGCCAGAAGAAGACTCGCAGATTGTGGCGCCTGGGATCAGTAATCCTCGCTCCGCCGCTTGCTCAAGCATGAAGCGTGCGGGGAGCAGCTTCATAAGAAAGAAGCTGGCGCCATATAGGCCATCGCCCAATTCAACTATTCGCGGATTTTCGAAGTCCACAAGCTTCCGCATTAGAGCTCGGCCAGACATGTGCTTCTCCCCGGCATTTGAATGAGTGCTGCACCCATTAAGGATTGCGAACGGCACAATTCCAAGTCTTTAAACCCATGTTCTCGTGTCCTTTTCTTTCGGTGGATCGCAGGAACAGCCGACCAATGCTCCGCGGACCCGAAGAACCCTTTCGAGCATGACTCAAGGATCTGCGCTTACTGCTTGTTCCCTTTAGCCGAGAGTAGGGAGGGGGTGATCGACCAGTCAATTAAGTTGAGAGCACGCTGAAGTATGTCCCGGGTCTGCTCGATGTCGGGCGAAGCAGCTACGACATATCCGAGCGCGTCTCGGTAATCGCCGCTCCGGACGATCGACATCCCCGGCTTTATGTACAGTTTGACCTCAGTGACACCTGGCACAGCGGTCGCGCCATGATTGCCCCTGACCGAAGCAACTACGCCATCGCAATCAGCCAGCAGGTCCCGCGCGACCGCAGTCTGCGAGTGCATTCTGCGCAAATCCGATTTTTCACCGATGACAAGCTTGATGTGCTCGGTAATGAGGTCGATTCCAAAAGCCGCACGAACCAATTGAGGTCCAGGGGCCCCACCAAGACGTGGATTGACTTCAATCACGACTGGGCCACGCTTAGTCCACCGGAACTCAATGGTCGTTGGGCCCCAGCCAAGACCGAGGGCTCGCAGACAGCTCAATGAAACATCGGTGATACGCTGATACTCTTCATCAGTCAGCGGAGCCGGAAAGGTTGATTCCTGATAGACAAAATGGGGTGGAGGACCGAACTCAGCATCGCCAATCCCCAGGACTTCGTTTCCGAAAGTCTGAGCGTAATAATGGGGCCCCTGTGCAAATTGTTCTATCAGCACCCGCGGCGAAAAGCGCCATGTGTGCTTGCCGCCCAGCAAGTACGTCGTATGGTCGACTACCTCGTCGACGCTGCGGCACAACCGAACACCGCTACTTCCAAGGCCTACGGCTGGTTTAAGTACCACCGGTAGCCCGATTTCGGCGGCATGGCTTTCTACTTCCATAGCGCTGGTGGCTACGCGAAAGTCAGGTATTGGAATGCCAGCCCGCGCCAAGACCTCACGTTGAATAGATTTGTCGCAGCATCGCTCGATCGATTCGGGGTTCGGCCCTGGTAGACCGAAATGCTGGCAGAGCTTGCTAACGGTAGCGTAGACCCACTCGTCGGGTGTGGCAAAGCCCGTGATGCCCGCAATATCGTAGCTACCTCGAATACGGGAACACTCCCGCACCAGCGCGCCGAAATCGTCTGTATCTACACGGACAGCCTCGATCCCTTCAGCCGCAAGATAGTCGTACTGCGTCGGATCAGACGAGAGGGTGATCGTATGAAGGCCCAGACGGGTGGCCGATTGGACGTATCGCAGACCATTGCCCGTGCTTCCTTCAATCAGAATGAGAGTTTTTCTAGCCAAGGCGATTGACTCCACATTGTGCTCTGTTGCCACAGATTGTGCTGTGCTGATCTCGGTTTGCTGTGAACCTAGCATCGTCCCATGCTGTTAGGCACGCCAAGGGATTCAAGAAGGGTTCGTTCATCTCCTAAGTCACTTCGAGTTCGAAGATGTTTTGAAGACCGTGGGGGCCCTGATAAGTAGCGCCTGTGTCCCGAAAGCCCGTCTTCAGATATAGGTGTCTGGCCGTCACGTTACGAACATTGACGCCCAGCATGAGACGTTTGATGGATGGTCGGTTTGTCAATATCCACAGACGGGCAAGTCGAGCTGCCGCCCTGCCATACCCGTTGCCTTGGTATGCCAAGCCCACCCGGAGACTGTGCAAAGTGAACACCTCGGGAGGAGCCCATTCTGGCAAGGCAGCTCTCTCACGGAGGATAAAAAAGCCAACAATTTCATCGCGCGAGACCATTGCGAATGGGTGGTAAAGTCCAGGAAAGGAGGTGTTGCGAAGTTCCGCGAAAGACGTTTCCAAGGGGTCGACAAATTGTTCCTGCTCGGGCTCCAGCTTCAAGTGAGCAACTTTCAAGTATTCAAAGGGAGATAGCGCCTCCAAAGTTGTTCTCGGACGGTCGTCAGCCCTTTCAACAGCGGGGATCACCATGTTGTTTCATTCCCTGTCTGAACCTTTTCGGTTGTCCGAGTCATGAGTGCCTCCAACGGCGTCGGTCCGCGCCCAAGGGTTAAGTGTGCAAAATGCGGGCCAGGTCGAAGGGGTGAGCTGAACAAAAGATAATTGCTGCCGTTGGAGAAATGCGTGGTCGTCTCGCATCGGGACGTTGACGAGGTTCTTTCAAAGACCCGGGACTTGTCACATTGAGCCGTGTATTAATCAAGGCGTTCCTTGCGAGACGGTGCTCAAGACGCCAGCGCATTTGGATTGATCCTTGTCCGCTTCGGGCTGTCCGACCGGCTTGGCGAAGGGTCGAACGGATGCGAGAGCACATCGGCGAGTGTTCGTCTTTTCCACGGAAAGTAGGACCAACCTGTCAGAGCTGCTCTGGGCGTCGCGACTGCAACTGGTTCTTGGCGAACGGCCGCAGACCATCCTGGGACGGATGAGAGCCACTCGTCGTCATATGCAGTCTCAACATACCGGTGGCCCTCATCGGGAAAGATTGCAACAACCTTCTTGTCTGGATTCCTGCGCGACCACCAGTCGGCCACCTTGAATGCTGCACCGCTGGTCGGGCCTAGAAAGAGCCCGTGCTCTCGATGCAATTGATGGGTTGCATGAAACATCTCCGCAGGCGTGAGCCAATGAACCTCGTCGAAACATGTGTGGTCAACATTGGACGGAATGATTTCCCCCCCTAGCCCACTAACGTTCTCTAGCGTGCCGGCCGGCTGCCCAAATAGAACCGAATTTGGAGTATCAACTCCCACGACATGCAACTCGGGGAAAAGCACCCTCAAGGACTTGGACGTGCCGCACATGGAGCCCCCTGATCCGACTGGGCCAACCAAGCAGTCAATCTTACCCAGCCTGTCGACAAGAAGTTCCGCAAATTTCCCATACGCCAATGGGTTATCCGTGTTGGAGTATTGTGACGGCCAAAAGCTGTCCGGTATTTCTTTGAGAAACCGCGACAGCCTGTCCAATCGCGATTGCTGAAATCCACCGATGATGGCGGGCTCGCTGACAATCTCTACATGTGCGCCAAGCTCCAGAAGTCGCCTATGAAGGTTTTGTTCTAGCCCCCAATCAGTGACTAGTACGAGCTTATATCCATGGGATACGGCAAGCTTAGCCAAGGCAAGCCCGAAAGTGCCAGAAGAAGACTCGCAGATTGTGGCGCCTGGGATCAGTAATCCTCGCTCCGCCGCTTGCTCAAGCATGAAGCGTGCGGGGAGCAGCTTCATAAGAAAGAAGCTGGCGCCATATAGGCCATCGCCCAATTCAACTATTCGCGGATTTTCGAAGTCCACAAGCTTCCGCATTAGCGTTCGGTTGGGCATATCCGTTCTCCAATCGCTGGTATTAATGAGGGATGAACTCGGGCTCGAAGCCCGACATTCGCAGGGCGTGCATCGCAAGCTCGATGTTTTCGGCGCTCTTCTCATTCGCTGGGTCATACATCAACCCGACAACAGTTCCGCTATGCGCTACCTGCGTACCAACTGAGCCATGACGAGTGCCAATTGCTTTGATCTCGTTCAGCCGTGGCTTTTCTAGGAACCTCTCATTTATACATGTGCTTGCCGAAGCAACTCGGCCAAGCAAATCATGGTCGGAATCCTCGATCGCTTTCCGAAGGGCACTCCGCAGCGGGCGGAAGAGCTCAATCTCAAACGAGGTATATCGAGCTGGCTCGAAGGTTAGCGTATCAATGGTTAGGCCGGCTGCCGCATCGACGCTGATTAGGTCCAGGAGAGGAAGCGGTTTCTTGAATGCCTCCACTACCTTGCCTTCGCGCTGCGCGAAGAGCACAGCGACCTGTGTAAAAAGTGTTGAATCGCATGCCGTTTCGGCGCTCACCGCGATTTGCATGAGAATGTCTGGTGTTACGTGGCTGTGCAGGGAATCGAATACTGCCAAGATGCTGGCCAGTACATCAGCGGTTGATGAACCCATACCGCGTCCAATGGGAATGTTGCTGACAATAACAAGATGACCACCTGTCCTGCCTCCGCCAAAAGTTTGGAGCACGAGCTCTGCGGCCCGCTTAGATTTTTCGCAATGTCCGGGGGTGACCGACACCCCGGCTTCACCGTGAAGCCAAAATTTCGCCCGCGATTTGAGGTGGCGGCACGGCAACGAAACTAGTCCTCGGTGCAGGTTTCCTTCTGGGCCCTCAAAAACCCCTTGGATGAGCTCGCCATGGTGTCCGATAGCCTCACCATAGCCTTCTCGCGCGTTCCATTTTCTTATCAGCATCGGCTTCAAGCCTCCATTGTAAGGTGGATGAAGTCGCTGTCCTGCGCCCTCGGGTTCAGGATAAGGTGCGTGGAGTCCGCTTTCGGATCGCAGCCGACAATAAGGATCTTTTGCCCCAGGTCGACAAGCGCGGCGAGTGTATTTTGGGAGGTCGTGGACTTGCCGATACCCCCCTTACCGTAGAACGCGATCTGACGCAGAGCTGCCATCTTGCTTCCTTTGTTGTTTAAACTATTTCGGTTGTTCGGACACATGAATGCGCAACAGCATGCGCGCCCAGGGGTGATCCAGCAAAAGTCGTGCCAGGCCGCAGGAGTGGCTGGAACGAAGCTAGTTGCTTTCTCTCAGACAGTTAGATCGGGAATTGACGACACCGTTGAAGGAACAATCTGTGTCGTAAAGCCGACAAAGTGACGGACAATGTCGTATGCGTGGTCGCCCCGCGCCGGGGGCATGTGGAGGCGCTGGCGCTCGTCCGAAACTCTAGCATTAGCGGCAAGGCGTCTCCTTGCGCCCGCCGCGCGGTCCTCGAAGCTGCGGACGGCATCGGGCGGAACGCGGAAGCCCTCGCCGTCGCGCATGCTCGACATGAGCGACACGGTCTCGATAGTCAGGCCAAGATAGTCCGCGATATCCTGCCGCGACATGGGCAAGCGTAGCTGCCTGCCTCCGCTCTGACGCTCGCAAAGATCGACGAGAAATACGGCAATCCGTTCCACCGCACATTGCCTACCGATTACCAGAAGATGCTGCTGAGCCCGTGCCATGCCGGTTAAGGCGAGCGCGAGAAGCTCCCGCGAACGCTCCTGCATATTCCGGCGCCCGAAAATGGCCAGTGTTTTTTCAGTGATGGCTTCGGCAAAGAAAGAATGGTTGGATCCCGCTTCGAACCCGAACATTTCGCCTGGGAGATGAAAGGATACGACTTGTCGGCGTCCATCCGAAAGGAGGCGGTAGATGCGCACGGCTCCGGTCGAAACCTGATAGCACTTGTCGTTCAGATCCCCCTGCGCATAGATCTCGCGACCCGGCTTGTAGGTGGCGACAAGATGCGGCCCAGACATTGGTGCCGGTCCAAGGTGTTCGACCTCGATGGACGGTGGTTTGGCTTTTGCAGCGGCGTACATGGGTTATCCCCCTTTGATGTCGGGACAGATTGCCATTTTGGTAACTTGGAGAAATTCGGTTAGATCACTAAGCGAAACTACTTAGCTACCACGGCCAGGCTGTTGATCACGCCGAGCAGGTCGTTCCCGGTGAACGGCTTCGTCAATGTCGTGTCGTCCACACGTTGCTGAAGGGCCGACAGGCCATCAACCAGCAGTATCGCCCGGCCGCCCCGATTGCCTGAGGCTCGGATGTTAGTATGTCGTCGTCAACAATCCCGCAGAGCGCTTCCCGGCAAGAGGCTTCAGCCTTCGCGCGGTGTCATAGGATTCGGTGGAATATCCTTCGACGTCGAGGGCGAATGCCACGGACCGCCGGACCGCCGGACCGCCGGAGGCCCTGGTCCGCTGCAACGACGACTATGTTTCTTCTAGCCACCAATTTGAATCCCGCTCAACTGACCTATGTGTGCCGCCGTAAGGCCTCTACTAGAGCGCTTGCGGCGGTGCGACGCATTGCGCGAGATCAACTCAGTAGACATCAGGATGGACCGAATCCTGCGGCGAGAGCCATTCGCACGAGATGGGGAAGGCTCGTCGCCTTCATTTTCGCCATTACATTGGCACGGTGCACCTCGACGTGCGCGGGCTGATGTCCAGATCATAGGCGATCGATTTGTTGGGAAGGCCCGCGACGACTGCCGAGAGCACCTGGCGTTCTCTCTCGCTCAGCGTCTGGAGCCTGGCTCGGATATTGTTGGTTTCGTCAACATCGGCTTGCGGAGCGACCAGGTGTTCAGATGCCTTCTTGATTGCTTTGATGATCACGGTAGCCTCGAAAGGCTCTCTATGAAATCCACCGCCCCCGCCTTCATCGCCTCCACCGCCATAGGCACGTCACCGTGCCCGGTAATCACGATCGACGGTATATTGATCTTGCGATCGCCGGGATTGCGCAGAAGCTCTACGCCGGACTTGTCCGGCATTCTCAGGTCCGTCACGAGTTCGTTCATGTTGGTGAAGTCGGAAAGCCCCAGTCGGCCGGGCTCATGAACCTGGCGAAAGATGACTTCCTGCTCGTCGCCATTGATGGCCCGCCAGGCACGGATCCGCCGTTCCATTGTCCGGCGAACGCCTTCGCTGAGGTCAGGATGGCGGCGCAACATCTCCTCGAAGACAGCGACAGGGCGAATGCCAGGTGCCGCCTTCAGGAGTGGAACGACCTCGGAATCGAAGATGTCGGCGAGCGGATCGGGACGCCGGCGGCCGAGCGGCGTCTTCACCTGTGATGGCAGTTGCGGGTTCTTCTCGATGCGGTAGGCCGTTGCTCTGCTGAGTGACGCCTTCGCGGCGGCGACCTCGACCCTGTGCTCTTGTCGTAACTTCATGAAAAGCCTCATCTGATGATCGGTTATGTGACGACCGGGCACAAAGGTGGTTCTCCGTTCTCCGAAGAACCTGACCTTGCCCCGTTGGAATAATCCATTTTGAAGTAAGCTCTGGCCCATCGAGAGGACCAGGGAATGAAGCGCAACCGTTTCACGGACGAACAGATTATCGGCATTCTCAAGGAGCACGAAGCGGGCACGCCCGTCTCGGAGCTTTGCCGCAAGCATGGCGTCAGCGATGCCAGCATCTATAAGTGGAAGGCCAAGTTCGGCGGCATGGACGTATCCGAGGCCAAGCGGCT
>Ga0228710_1004563_pt1 | contig 21838 bp, 10 predicted proteins | sample MedpolnodulmetaG_FD_177995 | JGI IMG/M metagenome (GOLD analysis project Ga0228710, IMG submission 177995) | Root nodule microbial communities from Medicago polymorpha collected in Santa Monica, California, United States - pink nodules | ecosystem: Host-associated > Plants > Roots > Nodule...
AATTTATGATGGTTTTGTGTACTCATTTTACTCAAACTAATCAATTTATAAACTTTATCAAATCTTTTGTCCGAGTTGTAGGCCCTCAATACCATGTAGCCATAAATGAAGCCTAGGAAGTCATAAACATAATAAAAATCATTACTCCTTCCATCTCAAATTATACGACATTTTATCCTTTTGATTTACTCAAACTAATCAATATATAAACTTTGATCAAATCCTTTTGTCCGAATTGTAGGTCCCCAACACCATGTAGCCATAAATGAAGCCTTGGAAGTCACAAACATATTAAAAATCATTACTTCTTCCGTCTCAAATTATACGGCATTTTAAATATTTCACACGTATTAAAAAATAAGGTTGATATGCCTTTACCCTCTATAATATAGGTCATTTTTGGTTTTCCCATTTGTAAATTTTTTTTGTCAGAATCTGACAAAAATATTTTACAGGAAGGAAAACCAAAATTGACCTATATTACAGGGGGGTAAAGGTCTATTAACCCAAAAAAATATAAATTTTTGTATATGGGAAAGAGAGATATTATGAGTTGTTTTACAAAATTGTTCTTAATAAATAATATGGAGAATATAAATGAAAGAATTGAAAAAAGAGAGACTAATAAATAATTAAGGTTATAATAGGAAAAATAACATTAATGTTTCATTGATATTATAAAATGACATATAATTTGAAACAATTTTTTTTAAAGCGACATATAATTAGGGACAGAAGGAGGAAAGGAGTCGAATAAATTAAATAGAAGCCTTCATTATCTTTATTTGATTTTTCACAATTCGGATTGAAGAACTAAATTAGATAGTTATATGAGTGAAATAAGACAGCTTATATTGAATAAAATTTCAGAATACTCTATTACTTATAGTTAACAGGTAGTATGATGGAGTATTGTTGTTGTATAATCATCAATAGTACGAGTTTACTTATACTCCCTCATTCTCATAATAACGGAGTCTTTTGTTCATTTCATTGATATTAAGAAAAAAATTACAAGTGAAAGAGAGAGAAACATGATTTTGAATGTCTCGTTAAGTATTGATGCATTCTTCATTATCATAAATGTAAAATATAATATACTGAATTGAGAGTGATGAAAGTAGTATTAATTATAGTTATAATTGTAAAAAAAGTACTAAATGGGTCAATTTTTAAGACAATTTTTTTTATACAAATGACTCGGTTATTTTGAGATAGAAGGAGTACGTGACAATGACTTTTCATTATAGACAAATGTTAACTTCAACTCTTAAAGACACATGTTAAACAACTTATTATTCTGTCAAAAAAAACATTATAAAATTATATATTTTAAAAATCGTGGATTCAACTTTTCAAAAATCAAAATATTATGTTTGAATACAAAATTACTTTTTTTTAAGTTCCTTAAAATATGCTCCAGTTGAAAAATTAAAAATAGACGAGTTATGAATATCATTGCTATTGAAAAATCACGCTAAGAAAATAACACTAGCTTTTTTGGATATGATAGTTGGCAAAACAACTAGAGCCATAAACTAGCACCAAGCGGTGGGACCTACCTCACCTCTAAACAAAAAAGCCACCGTCAGTCCTTTTTTGACGAATTAAAAAAGACAGTTTTTCCCTTCAAAGAAAGACAGTTTTTTTATCTTCCATTGATTGTTTGTCACATTTAAATCACGTGTGTGTCTGTAACCTACCATAATTTAGCCAATGCATATCGAAATTTTAAAAAAAAATCATAATTACCCAATGTCAATAATACAAACATGTCACCTCCAAAATGACAAACAAACGTGCTAAATAAGATTTGTTTTCTATAAATATTTTAAATTTTGTTTTTAGTTTCACTAAAACTTTTCAACAAGTTTTGAATACTATCCATAAAAAAAATAAAAAAAAAACCCTAAATGTTTTCCGTTATGATTTTTGGCATTTATTTTTTAGTAAACTCATGTTTATCATTTAAAGTTTTAAATTATATTTTACATTCATATTTAGTACATTATTATAAAAACTCATCTTACAAAGAAATCTAAATTTTTGTTGGAATGATTGTCATAGTATTATAAATATCTCTCTAAATATCCATTTAAAAATGTAGAGGGTACACATTGGTTGAAAATTTTAGAGGAACTATTGAAATATTTATTGAGACCAAAACTTATTTAACCTTACTTCATTAAAGGGGTATAAAAAATGAGATGAAAATGCTAAAATTGTTTTTTGATAGACTATACTTAGAAGTCGTGGCTTTTTATCGATGATGATAATGAGAAGAAGAGACTAGTTAGCAATATAGAATATTTGTTTTCAGTTTTTTCAATCATACCTTTGTGTCCTAACATAGAAATTAAAATACATTCTTTTAAACCGTGTTTTTTTAAAGGGGAAAGGAGTTGACTAAGTTGTGGCTAGATTTGTTTAGGTTCAATTCTGCCTGCAATTTTCCTCACCTCAAAATCAAAAGAGGGAGCTTTGTATCCTCATTGTCAACACTTTTCCCCAAAAATTGAAACGAAAGATAATATACAATGAAAATGAATGAGATCATCTTTACACTTATATTAATGAAGAACGACTAATGCATCTATCTTTACAATTACTTTACATGTATTTAACTTTTATTATAATTTTTTTGTTAATATAAAGTTGTGTGCTATCCTAAATTTCAAAACTTTACGTATATGTATTGTATCGCACCCACACTCATATTACTTATTTGAGTTTCATATGTTAATTGTTAAGGTCAATGCGAATCTAGAAGAAGAAAAAGAAAATACCAAATTTTCAGCGAGGTTGAACGAGACCAATTTTAGGATTATTGACAAGAAAAAGGATGATTTGGCGGAGAAAATCAGGTTTTTATATATTAGTGACCAACGATTATTGCATATTTCTTTATAATTATTTTACATGCATCGCACCCACAAACGTACTATGTATTCGGGTTAATGCAATTCTTGATGAAGAAAAAAAGTGAAATTACCAAACTTCCAGCGAGCTTGAACGAGACCAATCTCAGGATTATTGACAAGAAAAGGGATGGTTCGGCGGAGAAAGTCAGGCTCAGGTTGAAAATCAGCATCAAAGATGGCAACATATTCACATTGTAGGACATGCCTATGTTTCATTCCCTCCTTTAGAGCACCAGCTTTGTACCCATTTCTGTTGTCCCTAACTTCATACTTTATGTTCACACCTTTGTTTCGCCATCTACGGCATTCTTCCTGTACCAATTCCTGCAACAACAAAAAAATTGGTTCACATGTTACAATCACCCTTTAATGCAAACTTTACCCCATCCTTAACCTATCAATCATTCACTACTCATAATTATTTTTGAGTGGACAATTAATAATTACTACCACTACTAAAAGAACACTTCAAAAAAACACTACTAACAGAAGTTGAATTTTAGACCAAAAATAAAAAGAATTTCCACTAGGATTTTTACATTTATTATATTAGTTAGCAACGAAATTATAGATGTGTTTCATGTGTCTCATATTTTATTATATGCTAATTCAACCTTTTTAGTAGGGTAAGTTGTCACACTGCATTATTCTCTTCTTTATATATTAAAATTAATCTTAAAACATTATTCCTCTTAAAAAAAATTCTTAAAACATTATTCCCTACTTTTATCTATTAAAAATAATCTTAATTATCATGGTTAGATATAATACAACTCCATAAAACCGACTTACAAAATGAGAATTGTCTTCACTTATAAACACATGTTCAGACTATATTTTATCTGATATAGAACTTTTTAACAAATAATCACACTCCTGTACGATAGTACCAAAAAACAAACAAGCACACTTGTATAAATATTGCATTGAAAGATTTGACAATATGACTTCCACCCAAAAGAATAACTTAACTTGAATCAAATTCAAGTTATCCGTTTAGAAGTAGCCCACCTCTAGTAAAAAAAGTCTAAAATAAACTAAATGTCCATTGAGTATAATTAATAAAATATTTTACTATCCTATTTACAAGAAACAATTGTCTTTTTCGATTAATTGAGCAATTGATATATCCGGTCTAAAATATAGACCAAATACATCAATTGTTCAATGAATCAAAAAAATCAAATGTTTTTTGTAATAAGACTGGAGGAAGTAATATTTTACCATTAAATTAACACTATTAATGATTTTTTTAATACATGTGTAAAACTCAAAATGGTCAACTAATGCGAGAATGAGAGAGTAGCATGTATACCTTGATTGTTGGGTCAGTTGAATCGTCAAGAATTTGTATGATGATTCTATCAGAAGGCCAAGAGAGTTCACACGCAGCACCAATTGATAGCTGATAAACCTGCAATTTGAACAACAAACATGTATTAATGAGAGAAAGTTGTGCTTTTGAAAGCTGACTTTAAAAGTAAAAAGTCAACATTGAAAATTCACCTCTCTTTCATTGTACATTGGGATTTGAACAAGAACCATGGGATAATTGGTGTTTCCCAACTCAACATCATCCTCAATAGCCTCAAATTTATAACGTTTCTCGGGTGTTCTCTTGAACAACTTCACGTAACAAATGACAATTGCCATGTAAACTTTCTCAACCAACATTATCAATGACAATCCTAGGCATAAATACACTGTCCATCTCAACATTGGCACTATCAAAGGTTCTCTTATTTGCTTCCATATGAACTCAAGTTGCATACCAACACCTTCACTTGCTATTTGAAATGCCTCCATTTCTCAGGTGTGATTCAGGTTTTGCTACTTGAATATAAAATATTTATACACAATTTTATCTGCGACGAGTACAACAGCTATAATACAAAATAAATATATATGTTCTTCATATATATCACCTCCTTCTGTTAATTTTGCATATAAAAAAATATAGGATAAAGATAATTTAAATATTTTGTTTGTAAAAAAAAAGATAATTTAAATATTCGTTGCTCAGAAAATTAAAAGGACAATTTATACCATGCTATATACTAAAAACACAAAATGGTTAAATATATTTATTAGTCCTTGCAAAATATTTTTTAATCTAATTATCTAAATTTAGTCTTTACAAAAAATTTCTTCTGGAAATAGTATTTGCATTTTCTGTATGCAGATTGAATAGTATATTTAGCTATAAAAAACGAGACAAGCTAATTAATTGGCTGCCATTTTAGCATGGCCTAAACGGTAAAATTTTAAAATGAGTTGGGGCTGACTTCCCTGTTGGATTTTGAACTGACACAGACCAACATCTTCACGTCCTTAATAATTGGCGGAGCCTCATGTCATCCAGGGTGTTCATGTGCGCCACCACAACTTCATCTATTTTTTTTAACAGCAAAATTTTATTAATAATTAAATCTCTAAACAAGACGAATAAAGAACGACAAAACATAACTTTAGTTTAGAAATTGATTTCTGGTCTCGAAGCAAAGGCGATCGACTCACCAAACTCTATAAACAAATCATTAAGGCACCCCTTGACTCTCAGACTACTGGAGAAGACACCATGATCAGCCTAAACACTAGACATTAATTACCGATCTCGAAGAAAAGTGATCGGTCCACCATAATTCATACAACAAATTCCTAAGGCAGTCAACAAGTGGAGCGGTAAAACAAACAGAACAAGATCAGAAAATGGCTCCGCTTCCGCGGTTCTTTAAATTAGATGTCTATAACAAGTTATAAGTCATTTTAGTTTTTTTTGTTGCCAATGAGTCTTTTAAGTTTATTTTTGTTATAAATTGATCCTTTAAGTTATATAATATATACACTGTCACCCATTTGTCCAGCCAATTTGTTCTTTAAAAAATGATTTTGGACCACTTAACATTGAGATGGTAGGGCTAAAAGTATTTATAACATCAAACATGATTACTTACCCACATATTCTTCTTCTACTTTTTTAATTTGCATAATTTTATAAATAAATATGTCATCAAAAATATTATAAATCAAGTAATCGATTAATTTTGTTTAAAATAAAGACTGAATAGCACACCTATAAACCTTAATTTTGAGAGTTATGAATTTAGACATACCAAATTAACATTAATGGTTCATATAAACATTTTTTAATTAAGCTTGATGAAAATAGGATAATGATTATACAAATATTTTGTGACTTAGATGACCAATGTAACAAAAAAAACTTAAAAACTAAGTTATTATAATCATCTAACTTAAAGGATCATGTATGATATTAAATCTTCTAACTATATTATTAAAAGTTTTTCTTTTTATCCTGAACCCTTGGAACCTTCTCCTCTCTATATAGACACCTGCAGCAACAATCACACACTAGAATTTATTATTATTATTAAAAAAATTATTAAACAAAATATTCTGACAAAATGACATGAGTGAGAATCAAATTTATGGCACTCTTTGAACTTTGTTCCTATTGCGTTTGGCTTTCATGATTGGTGGAGACACCCACTTCTTAGTATGAGTGCCATGTAATCTGTTTTTTTCCCTTTGGTGGAGGCATCTTTTTTAGGTGCATGTGGTTTGTAACAGACTTTCAGTGATTCATCACTTTTAGCACACCTTGTACGGGATGAATCACTTTGCTTTTGAACATTATATTCCATTTTGATTTCTTAAAAAAAACTTATGTCTTCATATTAAAATTAAGTACTTTGCCGATGAATGAGATCATGGGAATCTTTCCGGTATTTGCCCTATAATAAATAAAAGATTTCATAATAGAATTGTTTTTCCGTAAAGTATCTAATTTTTTTATTAAACGTATTTGAAAATATATTTAAATTTTTAATTCTAATATTTATGTCTTTATCATATAAATAACAATATTTTTTATATCCACACGCAGATATATAATATTATAAGAAAAATTATCATTATTATTATTTTTTAGAAAAATTTGCACCACTATGCTAAGGTCCTGGCTAAGTCGTTGGTCTTTATTGAAAAAATATTAGAAGAAGGAACCTATCTACCACTCCAATCTATTCTTCTTCTTCAATTTGAGAATGAACTCTCTAAAGTGGGTTTTTTCTTCAATGCATGCACATGTTTTTGTTCTAATAGTAATGTTATGCATGTTTCATGTGGTGCTAAATGTAGCTTACTTTGAAATAGTAGAAGCAGCACGGGCAAAAATGTTGTTTAAATATATTATTTTATACCAACACGACAGTTGTATGAATACAAATATTAATCACAATATTATTTAGATCTACAATGTATTTAATTTTGTCAAGGTATTATTGGAAGCACACGTACAATTCTGGTTCCCATGTGTTTTTAGGGGCGGATAGAGAAATTATCTTAAAAATTTGTAAACAAATAAACTGTCCATCTCAGCATTGGCACTCTCAAAGGTTTTCTGATTTGCTTCCATATAAACTCAAGTTGCATACCAACTACTTCACTTGCTACTTGAATATAAAATATTTATACACAAACCATTTACGACAAAACATAGAGAAAACAACTAAAACATGCCTAATATTGCAGGTGGATTCAGCCACCAACCATGGTAATTAAAAGGACACTCAGCAATTTTCGTCTTCAACCACCAATAGGAAAATAACTTAATTTTGTCCACTAACAACATTATCGAGCACTCTTTAGCATTGAAGATCATGTTATTACAGACAATTTTATCTGTAAGGAGTTCAATAGTTATAATATAAAATTATATTTTTTATTTTATTTTTACGAAATAAAATATATATGTTATTCATATATATTACCTCCTTCTGTTAATTTTGCATATAAAAAAATATAGGATAAAGATAATTTAAATATTTGTTCCTCAGAAAATTAAAAGGACAATTTATACCATGCTATACTAAAAACAAAAAATGGTTAAATATATATATTTAGTCCATGCAAAATATTATTTGATCTAATTATCTAAATTTAGTCTTTACAAACAAAGATCTTCTGGGAATAGTATTTGCATTTTCTTTATGCAGATTGAACAGATCAAAATTCAAAGACAATAATTGCAACATGGAGTCGTAAGTTGTATCTTTAGCTCCTTCAAAAAAAGTATTGTATCTTGAGCTATAAAAAAACGGTACAAGCTCATTAATTAGCCTGAACGGTAGAAGAGCAAGTCAAAAAAAATAAAATCGGATCTATATTGAAATTTTTGTGAAATGGATTGGGGGAGGGGGGCCTGACTACCCTATTGGATTTTGAACCGGCACAATACCAACATCTTCACGTCCTTATTGAAAAAATATTAGTAGAAGGAACATATCTACCAGTCCAATCTCTTCTTCCTTCAATTTGAGAATGAACCTATCTACCATTCTCCAAAGTGAGTTTTTTCTTCAATGGATTAAATGCACGCACATGTTTTTGTTCTAGTAATAGCTATGTTATGCATGTGTCATGTGTTCCTCAATGTAGCTTATTACTTTTATACCAATATATAAGACAGTTGTAAATGAAACAAATATTAATCACAATATTATTATCATTTTTTAAAGTAGTATATCGGTTAGAAATTCACATTTTTAAAGTGAATAAGTGCGGTGTTTGGAGTTCGAACCCCAACCCCTACATATATCATATCTACACTATATTTAATTTGGTCAAGGTATCAATGGAAACATATCTAAGCCCATGTGTTTTATAGGGCAGATAGAGAAATTCTCTTGAAGAATTGGTAAGCAAATATTTATTGGTTTATATGTACTTTTGTTACCTATATTTTCTTTTTTCTGAAGTTTTGATACCCCTATTTTACAATTCCATTTTTTCATCACCTATTTTAATTTAAATTTTTTACTTTTGATCTATGATGAGAAATTACTAGCAAGTGTACTAGTGTATTAATAAGTAGTAATATTTATAAAAGAGTTTGTCTCTATATGGATTGTCTAGTTTCAACTTCACGACTGTGATTATAATTAGGGTATTTGAAGTAAAATGGGGGTTTTGTATTTGGTAATATGATTAGTTTTGATTCTTTAAGAGAGTGAGAAAGCGACTAGGTCATGTCAGATTTTCTTCCTTGGATTATCTTAGTAACTACAAACTATGAATATAGTACTACTGATTACTTGATTTCAATACCTTTGATCAAAATAGCTAGGCCAGTGTCTTGGTCACTAACACTCTTTAATTGGTCACACTCCCTAATGTCTTAGGTGATCCCTAACCAATTTGAAGGTTTAAGAACGCCAAAGTAAGTAACGATTATTATTAGTTTATGTATAAATCTAATGAATAACTGAGTGGTTAAACTAGGTCAAGCCAACAAAGTTGTGGTTAGTAATCATTGTGACTTAATATTCGATTTATGGACCAAGTTAGGGTTATTACTCATTGATCATATAGAAAGCATTAAGAACATATTAACCAAATGAAATAGGAAAGTAATTGATTGAATATTCATAGAATCATTTAAAGTTACATGAACAAATAATTATAGGGAAGTTTCTGTTTCATGACCTAACCTAGAGAGGATTTAGCTACTCATGATTTCTAAACACATAAAACTATACATCAATAAAAGAACATGATAAAAGGATTGCCGGTTGATGATTACTTGGCTCTCGAATGGCTATGGTTGCTCCAATCCTTCAGGAATTACGTGTATGAATTTGTCTACTTATCAAAAAGGTATTTTTCGATAGGCATAGGGGTTCAATATTTATAGGCGTTTATTTCCCTAAATTTTAGGGAAATTGTTTTGCGATGTGCTCCTTTTACTCGCAATGCAAGATAAGCTGAGAGCACATCCTTTGACCTAACCTCATTATCTCGCAATGTAGGGCTTATGCCCGGGATGTGAGATAGACAATAGAAATCTCTTTTATTTCCATCATATTCTCACGATGTGGGGCTCATATCCCGCGATGCGAGATAGACAGTAGTTGACTGCTTGATTTCTTCAATTCTTGCTCCATTTTTTCTCACTAGAACATCTATAAAAATTATGCCACAAGCTTGATCAATTATAAACTTGTAAAAATCATTCCATAGTTATAAAGGTGTCTGGTTCGGGTGGTTTCCATGGCTTTAAGCCATCTTCCTGACTCTTGGTCTTTCTTGACTTTTTGAATGATTTCTTTTGTATAACTAGACTAAAACTTAACATAAACTTCCTATTCTACTGCTAAAATAATTATAATTGTTGAATCGAACCTGATGACACTAGGTTATATAGCACTTTTGTTATAGTTTTTATGTAATTATAGTTGAGTTCAGGTGAATATGTATGAGTTCAAAGCTACAGAAGGAGGCTTTTGCTACGTAAAAAATTGTGCAACGATGAATCCTTATCGTGCTACCATTTTCAAGACGCGCCAGATTGAATCTGAATTTAATGCCAAATCGTGCTTCCATTTTCTGAATTGTAGTACGATTTTTGCGTGACCTGGAAATTTTCTATAAAAGCCAAGCTGTTTTCTGAAGGAGGGGTTCAGAATTTTGGGAGATTGAAGACACATTTGGAGCCAAGGATTGTAGATTTCGTGGTGGCTTGCCATCCAACTCATAGTTAGTCCCGAATTCATGTAATGTTGTTTTCTTTTAATCTAGTGCATTAGCCATGAGTAGCTAAGTTTCAATTGATTAGGTCTGAGATGAATATGTTCTAACTTTTTGGCCATGTAATCTGTAACTCTGAATTATTATAATTGATATTCTAGTTTATTCAGTATAAATTATGTTCTAGCTTTTTGGCCATGTATTCTGTAACTCTTAAAAATATCATAAATCAATTTATTTAGGAAATTATAGTAATAATTAGTGATTTAAAGATATTTTAAGAAGTAATTGAGTTTACATGGTTAACAATCTCACCAAAGGACGAACTCAATTTAAGTTCCATTTCATATCTTTAATGAAACTTCTTTTTTGTTTTATCGGAGGTAATATTACCATTTTCTAATAGTTTACTATAGAATTAAGGGTCTGTTTAGATAAGGCTTATTTTGAGCTTATGTAAAACAGTTTATGCAAATAACATATCATAAAGATACAATTTTTGTTAATAAAAACTTATAAATTAACATAAAAACTTATCTATTTATGTAAGCTATTTTTCATAAGATAAAAAATAAGTCAATTCAAACCGGACCAAATGCTTTTTTAAGGGAATTATGGCTCCGATTCTTTCACGTTTTTTTTATCAAAGTGAAAAAAATTGAGTTTGGCTACCCATGGGCGGAGCCAGCTACAACCCAGGGGGTGCAGCTGAACCCCCTCATCTCTATGATTTTATACCAATTATCCTATATATTTCTCTATTTGAACCCCCTCAAATACTAGCTTTGCACCAACTCTCTTTTAGTTCTAGATAGACAAACAACTATTTTGATCATTGGATGTGTGGGACACTAATACTATAAGTTTTAAATATATCTAAATTCAAAACATATTTCCAATGACCCTATCATTGTAATTTTATGGACTAAATTGAACAACAAAAACACTTTTGAAGACTAAATTAACTATTTAAAAAAAATTGAGGACTAAAACGACTAATAAAATAGATACATGTAAATTTATTCGTAATTTTGATACATCCGTAAATTAATATAACAACGAAGTAAACATTCAATGATCAAAAGTTTGAACGTTCAAAAGTTTGAACCCCCTGACTTAGGGTCCTGGCAACGCCACTGTGGCTACCGCCGGTGGTTTGCTCAAGTTCGCATACCACCCAAGTAACACATACATAAAAAAAGAAGAGAACTTTCTGTTCACAACTCAATTTCCAAAAGAATAATATCAAAGAGAGATGCAGTGTTTGCCACAAGAATTGGTATCCAACATCCTCACAAGGTTATCAACAAAAGAATTATCAAAATGCAAGTGTGTTTTCAAGTCATGGTTAGATCTCATAACCAAACGTCATTTTATTACCAATCACTATGTTGTCTACAACAACCAAGAAAAGTATCATCTTTTGGTCCTTCGTATACCTTCTTTTAAACCTTATATTTCTGTTAACTCTTGGAGAAACTTGATGCTCCACCTTACTACCCTCTTCCATGTGATAGTTGGAGTTCTTCTACAATTTACACTTTTGTGAAAAACAATTGTCATTGGTGGGGCATTTGACATGGTTAATGAATTGTTCAGAAGGATAGAAGTGCCTAAAGTAGAGTATTCTTTATCTTAATGTTATAAAACTTTGGTACCCTTTAATGAATCCGATACTATCGGTCTCATTGTTTATTCTAGGGGGTTATTAGATAAATTCTTTGACGTTTGGGTGATGAAAGATTATTGTGCTGAAGAGTCTTGGATTAAGCAATATAGTGTTGGATCTGTGCCAGTGATTTACAAGCTTGTTGGGTTTTGTGGGAGCAATCAGTTTCTTTGGAAAGATCGCAACAAGAGGTTGGTGTTGTATGAAGCTGAGAATGAAAATAGAAGGTATCTTCAATTTAATGAAAAAGGTGATTCAATGAGAACTGCTAGATACATGGAAAGTCTTGTTTCACTTCAAAGGGGAAATGAAAGTAGTCACCAATGTTTTTCTTGTAGTTTCGTTCCTGATGCTCTACTGATACACATACACAGTAAGTCTTATTTCACTTTGAAGGAGGAATGAAAGGCGGGGAGTTTGACGAAATCGCGGTGGTACCACGGTTTTGTTGCAGCTCTCTATCCTCAGACTCTTTTTTGGGAGCTATGATTTGTTAACTTGATTGCAGGGTTTTAAAAAAACAGTTTATGAGCTCGATCTAGACAGAAAAATTAAGGTTATTTATGTATCTGCGGCAGTTTTTGAAGACATATCAACTAAAGTTATCAGGCATATCAGGCATTGAGACCGTTATTGTGAGAGCCTTGTTAGTTTGTTAGTTTCCGTTAAAAATGACACTGTTGTAACTTGTAATTGGGTTATGGTATCTTGATTTAACAGAGCTGATCAGTTGCTTACTTAACCAACCAAGAACTTCTATTAGAATTTTTGTTTTCTGAAAAGTTGAATGAATATTGCTATGTAACCATGATGACATTTGAAATATAAATATTTGATCATTTCTAATGGTTTCTAGGTTGCATGGAGTTCTAAACATAAGATGGTCTCAATACAAAAACTGTTTTTCTCAATCAATACATATAATTAATACATTTACCCATATATATCAAGCCAATTAAAACATTATATTTTCATTTGGTACTAAGATATGAATGTCATTAACCCTGCCATAATATCCATATAACTTTGACTGAAAGACAAAAATAGACATGCAAAAAGGAGAACCAACATTAAACTTTGTATATTCTATTCCATTTATTGAAGTTGCTTATTTATTCAAACAATTACAATGTAAAGAGGCAAAAGAATAAAAACTATTTAGAAAAATAAATAAGCTACGAAATCTTATAAAACAATTTTCCAATCAAATGCTGATGTAGACTGCTGATCAGTTCTTCTCTGTACACTGAAGTAGCTTCTTTATGTACCTTTGCAGAACCTTGGAGAATAATCTTATTTTCTTCTACATTAAGAAACTTTAATTTCTAATGTAACAAATTATGCTAGCTATGAATAATGAATATTTTTATTGCAATTTTTCTTCATGCAGATATAAATTGAAGTCACAAATACCGAAATTGGTGAATGAATTACTGCCAATGCCAAGTTCTTCTATGAGTTAGGAACAAAAGTTCCAACATATCCAAATGCCACGATGAGAAAAGCAGTCGCTTGCATGTATAGGAATATGAAGAAGTAATTTTTCCCATACATGAAATCATAGCACCCACAAAATAGGAGGTATAATCCAACACAAAGTTCTTTCATGTGAATCCTAATGATTGAACACAAACAACAATATGTAGGTAGGTAAGTACTTAAAAATATAACTAAAAAAACGAATTATTAAATGTTATATGAAATACTCCCTCGTCTTAAAAATATGGTCATGCTAACATGTGCCCTAAAATATGCAGAAAGAAGAAGAAAAAAACAATTATGCATAAGAATTTTTTACACATAACATTACCTGTCTGCTATCTTTAATCGAGGCTTTTTTATTCCTTTACCACCAACTTTACTTTTGAGAGCATCTCCCAATTTTTCAGTGACAATCCATTCGTTCACTCTACTTGTCTCTAGTAGACCGATAATTGTTGCCTTTGTTCGATGTAGAGCTATGGTATTCTCAAAGAGAACCCAAAAGATAACTAAATAGAATGACCTGAAAAATGAGAAACAAATTGTGTAACTTCGTCAAGATTTTAATTGCAAAACAAGATCATTGTAATCAAACTCTAGATAATCTAAACTCTACTTTTATTTATGAAATTCAATTGTAAGAACATCTCCAATTGAGCTATTTATTAAGTTTTTAAATGTATAGAACAATTAAACAAGAATTTCATTTTTTTTTTCTTACAAGAGTTCACCTGGGTAGCAGTTAGCATGGTTGGGTTCCTTAAAATTAAACAATGTTATTTAGATATAAGAAAGTATGTAACTATTGTATACTTTTTTTTTTACATGTAATTATTGTATACTAATATTTTTTAAATTGTTTTTCATGTATCAACAATGTAAAAGTTTTTCCCTTCAAAAGAAAAAAAACGATGTAAAAGTTTTTTAAAAATACATTCAATCAAATCACGGCTCTATAAATTATCCTCCAACACATTTTTGGGTTCTCCAAAATTAAAGAGATTGTGCATTAAAAGTAAAATAAACTTTGCAACGCTCTCTGTTACTTTCGTTCCATCCTTCCATTTTTGTTAATGTCCTCTCCACCTAAACTCTCAAGAAGACCTTTAGATATGGGTTAAGTGTTAGTTTGGTTTTACAAGGACGAAAATTGATTTTGTAAAATTACTTTTGATCAAACATGAGTTAAATATAAGATGGTTTATGTTTGAATACAATTACAAAAAAATTATTTTTATCCATTCATAATTTGATAGTTTGCATTAAAATTGTAGAGCTTTTAAAATTGGTTAGGCATGGTGGGCCGGTTCATTACTATATTTTGAAATTTTCTCCCTAAGTCCCTTCATTTTCGTACATGCCCCTCAAAATCCCAAAAATGCCCATCTCAAGAGTTAGGTAAAAAATGTATCATATCATAACTCATGCTCGCTCAAATTCAAGGGTTACACCTACCTTCTGATTTTATCTTCCAACAACGTTCCAGAATTTTATTTTATTTTATTTTTTGTGAAAAAGTGTCTCAAACCATAAGTAAATGATTGTTAAAGGACTTCTACACTCATTTGACATCAAAGAATATATATTACTTCTTTTGAAACGATTACAATGTTGTTTTGTTTCTTTTAATTTTAACTTTAAATGATGTTTATCTGGAGTTAAGACCCAATCCTGGTTTGAGTCCAAACTCTCGATCCTTTGAGCAGTTTTTAATTGTGTATTTTGATGTTTTTAAATTTTATTTTATTTTTGTTGATTTGAGTCAAACAATGTCAAACACTGTTAAGTTTTTTCATTGATTTGAAACCAAATGTTGATTCTAAAGAGAACATCGTTAAGCATGACTTTTCTAAACTTGCTGATAATGAAGTCTATACGGAGAAATACTTTTTCACAAATCTGAAATATAACGTTAGAGATGATTTGATTAATTGGGATTGTTCTCAAGTATCAACGACCATATTTACCTTAATTATAAAAATATTTCATCATGGTGGACGAAGAGCACCAAAGTTAGTCTTGGGTTATTAGAGGGGTGGTGTGTATCAAGAAACCAAGAAGAAATTGAAATGAGAAGACTCATGGTCAGGGAAATGTGAATGTCCATTTACGTTGTGTGGTTATTCATTAAAATCAAATGAATGATCATTGAGTGTTGTCAATGGAGTGCACAACCATGCAATGGAGGCAAATTTAGAAGGTCGCCTTCTTTGTGGTATTTTAAATGAGGAAGAGAATGAGATCATTGTTGAGATGACAAGGAATATGATCTAACCAAAGAATATCATGATGACTTTGAAAGATAAAAAAAGACATTGTAACAATAATAAAGCAAGTTTACAACTCACTTCAAAGGTATAAAATATTCACAAGAGCTTAGAGGTTAGAAATGCAACATTTGTTTAAATGTATGGATGATCACAACTATGTTTACAAGTTTAAAAATGTCGATAAGCCTACAATTGTTCATGATATTTTCTTGGCTCATCTTGAATTTGTTAATTTGGTTAAAACTTTTCATACTGTTTTGTTCATAGATTCCATCTATAAAACCAATCAGTACAAAATTCCACTGTTTGAGATAGGTGGGTCTACCTCAACGCATTTAACATATTTTGTTGGTTTTGCTTTTCTGACGTCTAAAAAAGAGGATAATTTCACTTAAGTTCTAAAAATGTGTCTTGATCTTTTGAAGTCTAAAGACAAAATGTCATAGGTGATTGTAATTGACATGGATACCTCAATGATGAATGGTTTTTCCAATCTTCCCTAATTATACTACTTTAGTGTGAAAATTCCAAAAATGTGAGAGCAAGATGCAAGAAGGTTTGCAAACTCAAATCTAAGCATGTCAAATAGGTCGATGTCAAAGAGGTTAATTCGACAGAGTTATGTAACACCATCATGGAAGCATGGGAAAATGTGGTTGAATCTCCTTCCAACGAATCATTTGTTGAAACCATTGTAAAATTTCGAGAGGTGTAAAGGAACTTCTCGAGGTTCCTCAACTATGTCGAATGTTACATATTGAATCCCTTAAAGGACAAATTTGTGATTGCATGGACATACCTTGTATTGCATCTTGACAACACAACCATTAAAAAATTTGAATCTACTCAAAGAAGGTTGAAAAAATATTTGACAGATAGTAAGGAAGATTTGGTTAGAGGTTAGAGGTGATGAGAAATATATTATGGTTTTAGTTTACTAAGATACATAATTTTTTGAAATATAGATACTAAGATAATTTTAGTTACTCGAGTTTGAAGTATAAGGTTTCTAGAGTTGGCTTAAACTTTATTTATCATAAAGCCTCTCGATCAAAGGAATGTGGTATGAATCATAAGAAATGTCCTTGTGTGATTAGGACATCATATTGGTTGCCTTGTGTTTATATTATTGCTATAAACATTCATCATAAAAAGCATCTTCAATTCGATGAGTTAAACAGTCACTGAAAGTGGTTACATTTTGAGGTTGATGATGTTATGGAAGAAGGTCATCCAGATGTTTGGCTACGTTTTCTACGTATAATTTCTCCAATCACTACATCTCTCAAGAATGCTTCAAGCCAAAGCTCATGCCATATTTGAAAAAGACGGTGGTGATGTATTTAACTCCCACTGACAAGTTGGCTGAGTTTGAGAGCAACTTAACCATTTCTTTCATGATACTCGTGAAAATCAAATTGTGTCTCGTATTGAATTGTAGGCCCCACACATAGATCTGAGTGATGATAACAAATGTATTGTGTTTCGTTATCTAAAGATTCTTATGGATGATTCTAACTTACGCTCCATGTTTTCCCTGATGGTTTCTGAAGACGGAGTGCTATGTTTGTGGGTTCATTCAAATTATAAGTGTCAAAAGTATCAGTAGATTTTATTGGGTTGGTTAATTGTGTTGTAATTTTAGTTTACGTTGCCAATTTGCATTTTTTTTCTCTATTTGTGTGATGTTTGTTCTATCATTATATCTCTAATTATGATGAATTGTTTTTGTTGAATTATGAGTTTTGATATATTGTTGTTCATTATGAGTGTTGTATATTGTTGTTAATTGTTCTTGAAAATATGAGTGGTTGTTGAATTATGTACTTGGTATTGTAAATTTTGTCTAAGTCGGAAGCAGGAACAAATTAGATCTTAACTTCCGATCTAATCTTGGGTTGTAATTTTTTATTTGAGTTTAAATGAAATCGAGGACAGATTGGATCTTAACTACTAAACTAGACTGATTGGGAGTTAGGACTCGAGATAGGCTTTTTAGAAATGTGGGTGGCCTGAGAGCATTTTAAGGGGCCTATCGAGCAATTTTCCCATATTTTAGCATGATTTCGACCATAAATAAAAGTGCAAAAACAATCAAGCTTGTGTCTAAACCCATTTAGTCAATATAAAACCTAGGTCGATCCGGACTAACCCAATAGACTTCAAGATACACACTATCAAAGTCTCCATGTACTTTTGTAAAAAGATAATATTAGTGATTTTATATCAAATATGATCTAATGTAAAAATTATCAATAAAATATATCTACACGTGTAAACCTAATAAAAAGAGTTGCATTTAAAAATTTTAAGTTTATATATGGTTAATTTGGTCCTAATGGAAGGAACACAAGTTGAGTTTAATTGGCATTCGGTGTCAATATAAAAGAATTATATTAGCGTTCAGTTATACTTCACCAAACCGGTGGGGATTGAGTCTAGTCTAATGGGCTAGACTTCCACAATTTAGCAAACCAAGGTTTGAATCTCGACTGAGAGAGACACTCATATTTATTGTCTGACACGACATAAATTGTATTAGTTCAAATGAAGAAAATTTATAAGAAACATGATTAATAATAATTCATCAATTAGATAATCGTAAGAAACTAATATATCAAAGCGACATAAAAATAGGAAATGAGTGATAAACCAAAAGAAGGGAATAAAATAAGCAGCACTGGCCCATTATCCACATAAGCCATAATAGTATGAAAATTACTCTTCTCACTTCTTAAATTGCACGTTTTATCAATTGTGGTTTTCCCAACGACAATTAATTATTGTTCGACTTTCCAACGACAGTTTAATGTCATTGGATGCTTTTAAGATTGGTTAAACCGACTTAAAAAGTGATTGAACTGCTCTAAAAAGTTCCCAACGACACTTAAATGTTGTTGGAAAGCCGAATAATAGTTAACTTTCATTGGAGTATGTTTTTTAGCAATTTGAGAAGTGAGATGAGTATTATTCTAATAATATGGTCATTCTTAATTATATGTAACCCAATAACAAATGGGTTGGTCCATTTGCCCACATATTAAATATTAGTCAATTTGAACTTAACGTGTAACCCAATATTCCTTTCCAAAAAAACGTGTAACCCAATATTAAGCGGGTGAGCCTGAGTTGGCCTATTTTATGCAACCCAGGTCTGGCTACCTTATTTAACAACTCTACAAAAAAAAAAAATCATGTGTATATGATTTTTAATGACAAATGTTAATATATTAAATGTTATGGTAGTACTTTCACTATTGTCAAGATTCAAACCTAAACCTTTAACTCGTTAACCCCTTTAATCCCTTAGATCTCTCTAGTAAGCTACCTATCCCCATTGCATATGAATACTTATCTTCCATTTTTAATAAATTTTAGTATTGTTTTTATACCACTGTAAAAAGCTAGAACTCTAAGCTTTTTTTAAGAATTGGGTTTGAGACTATAATCAATTTTAAGATTGAAATCCAAACATAACTAATTTGTGATCAAAGTGTGTTTGACCAACCCAAAAGTGATTTTGGGATGTGTGATGTAGAACCAAACATAGATCTAAGCAAATATAAAAAAATAAAATAAAAAAAAGGAAAAGTTGAGTAAATAAAGACCTTGGTGTTCCAACAGCTTTTAGAAGGGTGATGATGGAAGGGACATAAACAGTTCCCCATTTAGGGACCACAATCTCAGGAACCATAACAGTTGCAGGTAACAGAACGCAATAGAACACAAATGTGTGTATGTGCACCACAATCTTTTGAACAAAGAAAAAATTGCAAACAATATATAACTTCTTCCACAAAGACACTTTCTGCAATAGAAAAATTAAACAAGCACATGCATGAATGAATTTAGATCATAAGGTAAAGGAAAATGTTAACTTGTGTCCTTAAAACATAATTAATGAGTCAAAAGTATAAATATTATGTTGTAATCAATACATTTAATTTCTTTTTTTTTACTTTTGATAATTGAATGCACAAAATTAAAAAAAAATATTTCTACTTTTAGGTTTCTTAACACATGCATTTAGGGCATAAGTTAGGAATACTTTAAGTTAAATTATAATTGACTAATATATTCATAAGGATTAAATAACTACCTTGCTTCTAAGAATCTCCATAGCCATTTTTCTAAAAAGATTGGCTGGCCCACATGACCATCGATGTTGTTGGTACCTATAAGCCTTGAATGTACTTGGCAATTCATTTTTAACCTATTGATCATATATCAAGAATAACTTATATTCAAATAAAATCAATGTGACATTAAAATTTTGTTAAGATAACATGTAAAGAGACGAGAGTTTTGAGATTGGAACCTCTAAATTACAAAGGTATAAGAATTTCCATCCTTCCAGACTAGCACGTACGGCCAAATCCATATCTTCAACTGTGGTCCTATCTTTCCACCCACCAGCTTCATTCAATGCTGAAATTCTCCACACACCAGCAGTCCCTATGCCATTTCATTTACAAGACCATAAATATTGACATTATTGTAATGTAAGATATTCATCATGCCAAATCACAACAAGCATAGTTCTAAATTACGATTATTAAACAAATGTAATTGTGACCACAATTGATCGGATGGTTGCCATTTGTTACTGCAGGACGCGGTTATAGCAGGAAATCCTATTCCGATGTACTGGCCACATTTTACATCAATATTAAAGTTTGCTACAATTGTGACTATAATCGCAATTTAGAATATGTCCACAAGAAAACTGAACTACTATTACTTCCATTGTTGTAAGTACTACTTCCAGTATTCTTATTCTTTTTGAAAAGGAAAATTGATGAAATTGTTGTAGACATAAGATGAGATTACTACCATTGAAGCCAAAGAAGGCGTAAGCAGAAGACCCCACTTCTTGTTCAACTTTAAAATGATAATCAAGCGACATTTGTTGCATTCTGGTCATCAAACATTCGTTCGCATTCACTAAAAACAAAGAAGTTATTATCATACACACTATATTTTTCATATAACAGTATATAAACAAAATACATGATTTTTTTTAGTTGAATTTTTTATTATTCCATTTATACCTTTAAAATAAACTTGCTTTTAAGAATACTATATCGTTTTTTTTTTTTGAAATAAGAATACTATATTGTTAGTGTTATTGAAATTTTTTTATTATATTTATTATTTTATTGGTAAAAGATAAACATATTTTGTTACTACTTAAAAGTCACAAACATATATATATATATATATATATATATATATATATATAATCTTAATTAAAATCAAAATTTAATTAAAAAAACATTATTTTTAATTTACACGCGTTAGCGCATTAAAAAAGAGATAGTTGAACACTAATTTTTTATAATAAAAATGCATCAATGGTTATTTATTAAGATTAGTTTCTTAAACCCACGAGTTGGTCTGGTAGTATTGACTTAAGACCTGAGAGTGTGCTCCTCCTCAAAGTCTTAGGTTTGATTCTCTCCAATGCAATTTTGATGGGCTAATTTAGTTTCTTAAAAAAAAAATAGTTTCTTAAAATAATTTATATTTCGGTCATAACTTCTTTCAAATTTAAATGAAGGGTCATGTTAACTTGGACAAGTTAAGGAGTTAAAAATAGAAATTAAAAATAAATTTTATATTAAGAATATAACTTTTGCAATTTTCAAGACATTGAATGCATAAGTTTCAAAAAAACCTTCTACATTTGATTTCTTAACTTATACCCTAAAGACATAAGTCAATGTTTCCTTTAAATGAATAGTGTGAGAGTTATTGTGGGTTGTATAGGATAATAAAAAGGCTGAGAGAAGACCATTGACCATGCAATGACTCTGGTGAAAATTTATGATGGTTTTGTGTACTCATTTTACTCAAACTAATCAATTTATAAACTTTATCAAATCTTTTGTCCGAGTTGTAGGCCCTCAATACCATGTAGCCATAAATGAAGCCTAGGAAGTCATAAA
>Ga0228710_1004565_pt1 | contig 21837 bp, 13 predicted proteins | sample MedpolnodulmetaG_FD_177995 | JGI IMG/M metagenome (GOLD analysis project Ga0228710, IMG submission 177995) | Root nodule microbial communities from Medicago polymorpha collected in Santa Monica, California, United States - pink nodules | ecosystem: Host-associated > Plants > Roots > Nodule...
CCAAAACTACTACAGTTGCAAAACTTAGGGGGCGGTTTTGTAGTTTTTTTCTTAGGGGGCCAAAATCGCAAATTTGGAAAAGTTAGAGGGTTAAAACTGCTATTAAGCCTATTTGTTAATAGCATTTCAGATCTACAACATAACTATATTAAAAAAAAATTAAACTACAACTAAAATTATAAACATATATACTAACTAAAATTTATGACAATAGCATAAGTGATAACTTACTAATGATTTAGTGGAAATTTTTTTGGATGATTTGGTAGAGTTTTTTTTAGAGAGAGAGAATGAAAATTTTGAATTTTTAGAGAGAGATGGTGATGATAGAGTGGCTGGAAGCTGGGTTTTGTGTGTTCTTATGTTACGAACACAACAGCAGTTAACTACCGCTGGCACCGGCGGCAGTTAACTGCTGCCGGTTAGCCAATGGTAGTTAACTACCGCTGGAGGCTTTTGGGTAATTTTCTTGTGTCATTGTGAAGTTATCAATGTCAGAAAAGCAATTTTCGTTAGACAATAAGAGAACAGGTTTCTCTAATTGTGGAGCTTGGCTCTGGTTCTTATTTTATGTTTTTATTATTCCATTAATACAAGAAATATCTTTCATCCATTTCTATCTTACCTTTGCTCTATCATACCTTTGCAGAAATTTTATTTTTGTATCCCCTAAAAATGGAGTTAGGGTTTGAAAATTGGGGGGAAATGGTATGTAAGGACAAAGGAGATGACATTAGCCACATTAGATCACAAAGACGCAGTGTTTTGCCCTTCAACATGCCATGTCATTCACTTAACCACCACATGAACGTTTTGTAATGTTTTGTTATCAGAAGTACTAAATTGAAACCGTTTACAAAATTAAAGGACTTATGTTTGACTAAAATAGCTTAAAGGACTTATTTGTTACAAACCTCAAACTTAAAGGACCCTTGGTGTAATTTAGCCTAAGAAATAAGGTAGAGGTTTGAGCAATTATAATATTTATTAAAAAAATCATAATTCATGGTGGAACAAGTGGACCACCTTATAAACGTATATATGCTAACTTTGATAAACTTTGATTGTTAAGTTAAGCACAATATCTTCTATTACAAAATATGATGTTTTAGAAAAGTTTATCAAAAATAAATGTTAGGACACAAAATTATGAATTTATAAGTATCAAATAAAAGAGTTTGCTAACTCTTGGTAGATGTGCAAAGGCATAAATTCTTGCTCAAGATAAAATCTTTAGAATGATCCATACAAAGTTTATGTACTATTTCATGTGTGAGAATTGCATCATGTGTGATTTTCAAATTCCAATTGCATCAAGCAGCTGGGAATGCTGAGACACTGAAACTAGTGAATTAGCTACAATTGCACCACTGGCAGCAACTGCAGGGACTCCAATGCCAGGAAAAGTGGAGTCTCCACAACAATAAAGGTGTGGGATTGGAGTTGAATGTCCAGGAAAGGTATCTGTACCAGCTTGCATAGCTGGTCCATATGTTCCTCTGTTCCTTCGAAGAAACCTTTGATGTGTGAGTGGACTTCCAACTAACTTCACTTCACATTTCTCCCTGCTGAATCCTGGTCCCACTGCTCTCTCCACAGCTCTCCACATTATCTATTTGTTGTTTGAAATAATAATCATTAATTAAAAACACATATACGCTGCTTGCTGTTATTCATTCATTCAATTTCATATATACCTCTGATCTTTGAGCTTTAAGATTTCTGTATTCGGCACTCTTACGATCAAGTCCTTCCCACAACTCAAATGGTTCAGTTCCTGGAAGATAAGCATGTAACACATGTTTCCCAATAGGTGCCAGATTAGGAGTAAGTACACTAGGAACTGATATCAACACAACATTCTGATCTGCGTCAACTCCTCTTTCCCAATCATTTACAACTATATGATGAATTCCTAGATCACTGCGTATACCCTGCTCACTCGATGTTGAATACTTCAAACAGATGCATGGCAAGTGAAAGACTAAATAAAACAAATTACAAAAACCTCACCTCAGCATCAAATCCCAAATGGAGATGCATGAAAGATTCACACTGACTAGTCGTGTTAATCCTATTTGAGTAAGACTTTGGAACAACTTCTTGAGGGAGCAATTTTAAAGTATCCCACATTGATGCATTGCTCACAACAGCCTTCTTGGCACGTATGAACTGCAGCAAGCATAACACATGATAAAGTCGATATTTTTTTTTTAAAACTCGGTATCCGATCCAAGGACCAACTAATCCGAGGGGATCAATCCCACCGCTCACTTGCGGGGATCCCATTTAAAGCCAGAGCAAAGCTCTATATGGACTTGCCCACTGAAATTGGCACTAGAGGGAATCGAACTTGAGAGCTTGAGAGGAGCAAACTCCAAGATCCCAAGCCAACCATTAGGCCAACCCCAAATGGGTGATAAAGTCGATATTTTCTTATCAATATTCATTCAAAATTAATATACTTACTTGGCCGCTTCTCAGCTTCACTCCAATGGCTCTGTCATTTTCAACAACAATCTTTTCCACGTGACTTTGAAGAGAAATCCGCCCACCAAACTTCTCTAGTCCTCGTACAAGAGCATCAACAATACCTGCAGCTCCATCAAGGGGGTACTCAAGACAGCCCCCTGGTTTGTACCATTCTGCAAACATGTAAACCTGAGGGAAGGGAGAGCAACTGTTTTGTCATCAATAGAATATTAGCAATGACGTTTCACTAATGTTTCAACCAGCTATTTCGTTAGTTTTCTATCCATTTAACTGCTGCTTTTAGGTGATTTTTAAGAAATGAAATTGGTCAATCAGTCTACTACTGTCTCAAAGTGAACAACAGGAATCAAAATTTAACACAAGCCCCTTTAGAGATTTATGTGTTATGCACACTGTTAATAATCTATCTTTACAAAAAAATGAGAGAAGATAGAAACTTGTTATTGTGGTCGTAAATAATGTAATGATATAAATAAATGATTGCACATTGATAAGTGGTAATGGTAGTTGGAGATATGTGAAATATAGTACCATCTCTGCAGACAATATACTATCAGATTTGACACCAGCAAGCAAGAAGGAAAGTAAGTCAATCCAATTGCGTATGAAAGGATTCTTTAGTTGCAAAGAGTCAAGTATTTGGGAAAAAGGTGAGAGAAGTTGTGTGGAACGAAGAGCAGCCTGAGGACCCATTTGGAAAAAGGTATTGAAAAGAGAAGGTGCATATCTAGCAGCAGCAGTGTAAAGAACACCGAAATCTCCTCGAACAGATAGAGGGGGAAGAGCCATTGCAGCTGTAGACAAGGGAAGTACAGCATCCAAAAGCTTCTGCCATTCTTGAACAGCTTCAGGACCTGCATAGTTGTGAAGGTCCTTTAAAAACTCAGTAGGACCTATGCGTGACAAGAAATCAGCTTCAGGTACATGGACCATCCATGAATCATAAGTAGCGCAGGGGACGGACTCTCCCAAAGCATCAAGAACTTGAGCAAGAGGGTTAGCCTGTGGACCTCTTGACTGCAAACCAGAGAATAATGATGGACCGGAATCAAACTTATAGCCTTTGACATCAAAAGAATGAGCAGCACCTCCAGCATGGTCGTGGCTTTCGAAAACAACAACATCTTGGTCATATCTTGCCAACAGTGCTGCACAACTCAGTCCACCAATACCACTACCAATCACAATTACATCTGTTTCTGTTACATCTACTTTGTTGCTGCTGTTTCGCACCACAACCCCACCTTTCCTAATCCTCCCATTACTATGACTATGATGATGATCATCATCAATTCTTGAACAGTATCTTCTCACTCTCATTACATTACAAGGAAACACACCAACACTTACACCCCTCATCGTATTCATGGTATGGAAACCAAACACCAAATCAAATATTATGTTTGTTGTTTCTTTTCAAGTTGTAACTCCTGTCTTCAGGTTAGCCACGTCACTACGCTACCCAATTTCCTTTCTTTCAATATCCTCTTCAAAAACATTCACCTAAACAAATACTTTCTCCTCTCTTAAATATAAAAGACAATCTTTTATCCAATTATTTTCAGGGTGATGTTAACTTGTGCCAGGCACAAGTTAAGGAGTTTAAAAAGGAAATTAAAAATAAATTTTATTTTGAAAATATAACTTTTGTGACTTTTAAGACATTGAATGCACAAGTTTCAAAAAATATTTTCTACATTTGTCTTCTTAACTTATGTTCCAAGGCACAAGTTAACATTTCTCTTATTTTTAATATATCAATTTTGTTGATTCATTGTCTCTAGTAATTACATTTATGACCCGAGAGTATAATATTCTTTAAACATAAAACATTCTAATATGATATTATTAAATGTTTTAACAATTAAATGATTTATCAGTCGAGAAAGTTATTAATTTTAATTCATATTTAAATTGTGATAAAATAATGAAATATAATTGTATGCAAGTGTTGAAAGTATTTATAATATTTAGAGTAAGAACTAAATCTCATATGACATGAGATTATGGATGCGTTTGTTTCAACTTTAAAATACAATTCATAGATTTTTTTTTAAAGATTTTAATATAAATCTAAAGCTATTTATGTTTGGTTAGTGTTCCTAATAAAAAAAAATTTAAAAAAAATGAAATGATTTTTAACTTGTTTCATGTGTTACGATTTTAGGAAAAGCTAGTCCTAATAACATTTCATTTTAGAGTAAAAGATATATTATTTTTTTTGAAAAATATGATTTTTATAAAAAAAAATCTAAACGAACATTTTTAAATGAAAAGGTGTTTTTTTTAATAAAAAATAGATTTTTTTTTCTAAACAAAAAGCTAAAACAAATGCACTATATGGGGTACGTTTGTGTTCAACTTTAAAAAAAAATATATTTTGTGTTAAATAAAATCAATAGATTTTCTTAGAGATTTTTAAAAAATTTGAAGCTATTTCTATTGTTTATTACCTCCTCATTTTAAAAAAATAGATTTTGTAATGAGTTACCAACGAAAACTCACAGGGACTTTTATACTCTACTCTACACGGATGAATTCAATGTGGGGGCAGTGGGGTCAGCCGACCCCACTTGTTTGTTGTATTTTTAACCCAAAATTAGATGTTTATGCAGTTTGAACCCGCTTATATAGTATTATTGCTTTCACATAGTCCATTCATAAGACTACAAAAAGTTATAAAACTAAGAAGGATCTTAATGAGTATTCTAAGAGCACTTGTGTAAAAATAACGCTTATTAAGATAAAATTTTCTTTTATGAAATCTTTAACCAATTTTTAGAGCATCTCGTTAGCAACACCATAACATTTCTATTATATTTGTTGAAAAAGACTCTCAGATTGACGTTGGTGGATGAAAAAAATTGTTGAAAAGGACTCTGATTGACATCGGTGGATGAAAAAATAATTAATTAAGGTTATATTATTTTATACTTTGCTACAAATGAAAAAATATTTTCAAAAATCAACATTTTAGAGCAATTATGAACTTCACTTATATAATTTCTACACGCTTACGCAATTATACAATTCTATATAATTGTTTATGATATAACTTTGACTCCACTTATTAAAATTTATGGATCCGTCGGTGACTCAACATCCAATATAAAAATACACCAATTACATAAAAATATTATATGAATGGTTAATCATATTTTACCTCAGTATATTTCTTAAAAAAATGTAGAAATATAGGACTTTGCTTGCTAATAATGTGTAGAATGGATTTATCTTTCTCACAATATCTATCTATTTATCTTCCTCGCCCCTTAACGTGAACAACCCTAGCTAAATATTTTAAGCACAGTAACATCGCATTTTAGAACATCTACAATGCTAGACCAAAATTGTGTTCTATAATTTTTTTTTATGGGTCCAAATAACACTCGTCTCTTTTTACTCTAATGCAAAAACCAAAATTTAGTTCTCGACTTGTTTTTTTTTTGATCAAGTAGTCTAGTGGCTAGATTCACACACATTATGTATGGATAAGTGGGAAATCCAGGGTTCGAACCCCAACCCCTGCATAAATTATCCCTGATAGCTACCAACTGAGCTGCACTTACGGAACTAGTTCTCGACTTGTTTTAAATGGACACTACAATTAATCCCACAAATTATACTTTCTTTGATAAAGTATTGGCTTTATTGACACAGCGCCGTGTCATTTCTCTACAACGCTTAGAACAAAACAAATTATTCATAAAACCTGCGTTGGCGATGGCCTTGATCATTTAATATGATCTAGATAATTATCATCCATTTCTGTCTTATTGCCGCTTTTAATTTAACAAAATACCTTCGAACCCATCAAACGAGGGGCCGGGAGAAAAACATGAATCCATGAATTTTCAATACATACTAAAAAGAAGTACTTCTAGTCTTTGTCAAGCACTTAAAGGTTTAAATGTGTCTCAAATCAAATTTCAGCTAGTTCTTCCATGAAACTGAGATAGGAAAGAAACTACACTTAAATCAAAAATGAACACAAACATATCCTTGCAAATTTCACTTTTGTCGACAAAAAAATTCACTTGAAGCACTTGGCATCCAAAAGAGGTTCCCCCTCAAATGGTTCAAAATCTTCAATCATCTGACTGACACGCTCCTTTTGAGCTTCATCTGAGATGTCGACCTTAGTCCATTCATACAGCTCCATGTCATAGCATTCATCCATCACAAATTTAGGGATTTCTTGCCCACGGAAAAGCCACAACCCCTTTACCTTAAAAGGTGGCTCAGAACCAATCACAAGCATCTTTCCAAATGCATACTTGCGGGCTAAATCCATCCGCTGAAGAAATCCACCAACCTTGTTCAATGTCACAAAGGAAACAGTGTTCTCATCATTGTATTTGTAATCACAGAACCAGAGAGAGTACCCTTCAGGATCATACATGTCCCAAAATCCTGCAAGATAGAAGAAGGATTTAAAACGATCTTGCTTATGTATGTCTTATAAAAATCTTAGACATTTTTTGAGAGAATATCCAGAACCGCAAATTTCACAATGAACAGTCACAAAATTGAAAACAATAACATCAAAGGGGGACACAGAACAATACCTTTGATAGCAACCTCTCTGAAGTTGTTTTTAGTGTTCGAGTAGAGTCTTTTCCAGTCATCTAGTATCATCTTGCTTGGAGGAAGAAGATCAAGTGGATTCTTGGGTTTGGGCTTGGGTGCTTCTTCTTCTGCTTCTACTTTGGGCTTTTCTGGCACCTTCTTGGCCTCCTTCTTGGGTTCGTTGTTTACCTTGGCCTTAGAATCTTTAGGCTGGGAAGGCTTCTGGGCAGATTGAAGAGGTTGTACAGCTTCAGCCTGCTTGACTTGGCCTAATATCTTGCGGAAGTTTGGCTGATTGACCAAGGTCCAAAAGTATCTCTCAACATGAGGAAACTCTGAGGAGAAGCTCTTGACAAAGAGACGAGTGAAACCAACATACAAATTGCATGTCGTTACGATGTCAGCCAGGGTGACAGAGTGGCCAACTAGGTAAGTATTGGAGGCAAGGTGAGTGTTCAAAGCATTCAAAGCTCTCTTCAGGCCAGTAATTGCAATCTCTTCGGCCTTCATCCAGACAAATAATTAAGATCAGGATAAAATATCATAGCAACAAGATGTTAACAAGAATAAAAATATTGATGTAAATAAACCTATGAAGCACGGATATGGACATATGTCCACGGACACTTGACACGTTGACACCGCTAACAATGTGAGAAAATCATATAATTCAGTGTAATCATAGTGTTGTCATATTGTAATCATATGTGTCACTGTCAGTGTCGGACCGGGACACACCAAATCCGAGAAATGTCTGTGCTTCATAGAAATAAACCAACTTAGGTGAAGTATCCATGTCGATACATATCTAAGGGTCCGTTTGATGGTAAAGATAGGATAGAGGCAGGATATGATATAAAGCTAGATAGAGATAGGATATGATAAGGACATGATAAACATTAATCCTATCATGTGTATGATGCACACATGATAACAAATAGGATATCATTATAATTAAATGAAAAAATTGCTCTCATAATTAATTAAATATTATAAAAATGGCATGCTATTAATTATAATAGAAAATACATGCTATCATTATTTTAAAAATGGCAGAATATCAAGATAATAAATAAGGAATGATCTTCTAAACTCATCAGGATAATTTCTAACTCAGCCTATACTCAAGATAGAAATTACAAAGGAAAGTCAGGATAGGATAGGAAAAATGGTTTATTTTATCCTATATCTTTGGTGCATCAAACATGTGGTTTACGCAGGACATGATTATGATATCCTGTCTCCCTATCTTGAGCATCAAACGGATTATATGACATTCACATCTGAGTAATATCAAATTAATTTTAAAATAAGTTTGGGATATGGTGTGGCATAGATTGGGTGGATATGTCTTTGTTGAAAGAGAAAAAACTGTGTGATCCAGATATCAATCATCTATTTACAAGTATTATATAATATTGATTCTAAGTATGGAAAATGTTGAGGAGAGAGACTTACTGGAGGAAGGTAAACCCCATATCCCAATCTTGGATAGAGCCACTTGTTAACATTAGAATCAATCTCCAAGGATGAAAAATCAATCCATTGTTCAATTTGAGCCTGAAAGAACATGAGAATGAATGAATAGTTGAATACATACAACAAATGATAAAGAAATAGAATAGAATTAAAAGAAAAAAAGACTTACATATTGAATCAAAGAAGAACCATACAAAGTGTTGTTGTTGAGTCTAGCAACATAACGAGCAATAGCATTGCTCTCAAAGACAGGACCATCAGGGGTTTCCAAGACAGGAACCTTACCAAGAGGATTCATGTCGAGAAATTGAGTTGTCTTGTTAGAGACACCCATCTCAAAATTGGGAGTCAATTGAAGTTGGACAGAAGCATATTCGGCTGCAATGCGTGCCTTGTATGCATTTTTGTTGATTTCACCAGAATGAAGGATCTAATAGATAATTAGGGTTAGATTAAATTAGATCGATGAAGTGAAGGGAATGAATGAATGAAAAGAGTCACTTACCAGAGCCATATTAGGGTCGATCTGGACTGAACCTGCTTGCTGCTGTTGCTGCGAATCAAAATCAGAGTGAGAGAGAGATTATGATGAAAACTGAAAAGAAAGCAAATCTGCCAAGAGAGGCAGTTAGTTCGAGCGGCGGAGTGATTTAGGGTTTCAGTTCCTCTCACTGGTATGCGATTTACTAGTAGTATTTTTTTTTTTTTACAAGTGATTTACTAGTAGTATATTCCTTTCCTTTCCTTTCCTTTTTATTTATTCTACCTACCTCTCTATATTCAACCATCTTTTTTTTTCTTTTTTCTTTTACAGATACTCATTTTCGTTTTTATAGTATTTAATTTGTCGAAACTCAATAGTTTATGATTGTATTAGTCATCCTTCAAAAAACAAATAATTGTATTAGTCAAAATAATCATACTAGCTTTTTCTTATATAAATTAGGGGGTGTTCGAAACCGAACCAGCCCAATAGAAAAACTACAAACCGAATCAACCCAAACCGAAACTGCAAAAAACCGCATATGGTTCAGATGTAATCGAATCATTTTCTTACTCAACCGCATGGTTTGGTTTGGTTTGTGGTTTTCATTTTACCAACCGAATCAAATCAAACCAAACCGCAACATAAAAAAAATATTAATTAAACATATGTCACCTAAACCAATACTCTTCTTATAAACTATGAAAACTTTTATAAAATGATATATTTTTTCTCTTGTTTAGTTCTTTCTTTGCTTTTTATTTCAAAAACGTGTTTATGTGATGCTTGTACTTTTAGAGAATGATAAAATCTTAATATTTTGCATTTCTTAAAAAATATGATTACTTTTTGTCCACGTTTTTAACTTGCTCTGTGTCATTGGAAGCATTGTAAGATAAAAATTAAATTGTAATGTTTGATGAAATTTAAAACATTGCGAAAAATATGTTGTGTTTCGGCTTTTTAACTTAATTTTAATGTTTTAAACAAAAAATTATATCGTCTCAAAAAACCGCACTAACCGATCCTCATATTTTGTTTTTAAAGTCAACCGAACCAAATCAAACCGCATGCTTTTTTATTTTGCGGTTCGAATGACTTTTGCTCTCAAAACCAAACCAAACCGCACCACGGACACCCCTTATATAAACTAATATGAGAGTATACACATATGTATTTATAAAGAAGGCGCTTCTAGGAGGAAAACTGATTTTTTTGGAAAAATTATCTCGTTTAGTCAATAGTATAGTTGTTGATGCCATGCTAAAAAAATAAATGATAGGTACTACGAGTTTTTCTCAATTTTCGAATACATTTCTTCCTCTCTTTAATTTCGGGATCCTATCAAACACCAAAGTTCATATGGTATAAAATAGGCTTAATTACAGTTTTAGCCCCCTAACTTTCTCAAAGTTGCGATTTTGGCCCCCTAAAAAAAACTACAAAACAACCCCCTAAGTTTTGCACATGTGGCAGTTTTGGCCCCCAAGGCTGATATTGACTCGGTCTACGCTGACGTGGCACCCTAAGTGAGGTGCCACGTGTTGTTTTTTTAATTTTTTTTTGCCTTTGGGGGCCAAAACTACTACAATTGCAAAACTTAAGGGGCTGTTTTGTAGTTTTTTTTCTTAGGGGCCAAAATCGCAACTTTAAGAAAGTTAGGAGGCTAAAACTGCAATTAAGCCTATAAAATATCACGTAGATAATAGTTTACACAATGTGTGTATTGTCCTAATAGTGAAACTAGTAAGAATAAAAAATACTACTAGAACCAACAACATTCTTCATTGGGAGTGAAATAATGACAAAATAAGATGACATAAGATTTTGGAGTGAAGGTAACTGATGAAGATGAAAAGGATTTAAATTGGTGTTTTACCCGATTATGATTTACGATTACAAAATAAAATAATAATAAAAAAGTTTAATTTTGATTTAATCAAGGACACAATTGCAATAAGTAAAGATATAATAACACACCTTGTGGGCAAATGTGTAAAACACCATATAATCCGACATCCAATGATTGGTCATAGGATTAACTTCACCAAAAAAGTCATTCTCATAACTTCATCATAGGATTTTCCTTATAAAGATTGTTATGACAAGAAATATATAATATATTGATTAAGCGGTATAACAGTATTAACATAATATTTTACGTTAAGAGCCTATTTTCACTTAGATAGTACACAATCAGATATTATGTTAGAATTTCGATATATCAAGAGGCGGTTATGACTATTCGTTATGGAACAAAAATAATCATTTGTCCTTCTTTCTTTCACCGCTTCCACCCCAGATTCTATTTCCTTCTCTCTTTTTTCTTCTTTTTATTTTATAAATAAATTGTTTCACCAAAAAAAATTGTTTGAAGTGCTTTTGGATTTGTAAATCAAGATTAATCATTATTAACCGACGGTAGAAACTTTCTATCAATAATATGATAAGTAAATATATGATAGTTGATGCTCTAGTAGCAATTAGCCGACCAAATTGTAGAGATATTTATCAGTATTTTTGTCTAAGAAAACTCAACAAATTCCAGAAACAAATAAACGTTGAAATAGAGAGACGAAAAGGTTGAAACAAGTTGGTAGAAAGTATAAGACTTTCATTAGAAGACCAAATTGTTAAGGTGATTTCAAAAAAAATGTTTGACAAAAATTACAATTTTAGAGTATTTAAATAAAACTATATATATGTAGTTTTGTCAAAAATAAAATACAAATATAAGGTCAATTTTTATTTTTTTTACAAAAGACGGAAAATACTTAAAATAAGATTAATTTTGTGTTGCACAAATGAGACAGGTTTTATATGCAAATCTTAATATATATATATATATACATATATATATATATAAATGTTAAACCGTTCTTATAAGTTTGCCCTAATTAATCCCGCATTTTTTGATGGATCTGAGTGATTTTTATAAAAAAAAGAGTTTGCAAGGAATCAAACCAGGTACCATATGCTTTCACTCGACAACTATAACGGCTATGCCACTTCTACTTTTGTTGAAGTATTGTTGCTTCCAAAAATAAATACATCTAAAACATTTTTTTAAAATCCCCAACCTCTCTCATAGCAATTATTTTTTATTATTAGAGGTACCTTTATTGATAGTAGTTGTTTTTTCATTTTTTTGGTTTACGCTTACTACGTTTTACGATATTAAAGTTGCAATTTAAAATTGTAGATAATTTGACTGATCCAGATGATAATTTTATCATTAGAAATTCACTTTTTCCTGTAATTTTGTCGGCCTCTTTGTTTCTCCTATATTATATTACTTGAAATTGTTTATTCTTACTTTTTATTTGCAAAAATCACTACAGTAGACTATAACATCACTTTGTTTTGACAAAGTAATGACTTTGATTCCATATTCATTTTTGTTGATGCAAACTAAATGTTGTTAATTTGCTTCTTTGAGATTGTGCATGTCGATTACTCTCAATTGCCGCTTAACTTAATTCTTTGAGTTTATATGCAACTCTACAAGTAATAATATACCAAATTTAATATTTTATATATGAAACTCTACCAAACTTGTGCATCGCACGGGTTAGAGTCTAGTTAATGTTTATAAATGAATCAATTATTTCATCATTAAATTATTTGATCTAATGATTACAAAGATACTCCCTTTATTTCGTTTTAATTATTACATTTTGACTTTTAACATTAACTAAGACAAAAAAATACTTTTACTACTTTTTATACAACAGTTTATATTTTTACTACAATAAACTTAATCATTTAATATTTCATTTCATATATTTATTTCTCTACAATAAATATTTAAGGGTAATATAGATAAAATAATATTTAATGATGTATTTAACTTTAAAAATGACAGTTAATAATAGTTATTTGGTACATAATACAAAACCAACTATTTTGTTTTCTCACCACTTAAGACAAATAAAAAAAAAACGTGAATTGTTGGTGATATGTCCATGTTAGAATTACTATTTCCGTGGCATGCATAGCCATAGGTGGGTTGGATCTAATGAAATAAATTAGTCAGATTTGGACCATTCCAATTCCAATTCAGATTTGGACCATTTCAATGGATGAAAAGAAATTCAATCCTTGAATTTGAATTCCAATTCCAATTCCAATTAAACGCAAACATCTTCTTCGTCCACTTGATATATACTCCTTTACTTCAATTAACTAAACTCATTCATAATTCATTGATGATGATGATCAAGCTGTAGTGTTTGTTGGTTCAAATTGGATCGATCGGAAGGTGGTTGCATTGACTGCCATTCATTCATTCATTCATCGATCACTAATAATATTAATATACTTTGCTATCTTCATATTGATCCAATCAATGTTGGAAGGAAAGATGGTAGAAGAAAATGAACATGAACACGGCCACGATAACTCTTCTGCTTCTGCTGCTGTTGCCATAAAGGTAAGTACGTAACGTAAGTAAGATCGATCCATGGTGATTTTAGTCACTCACTCACTCACTTTGTTTTTTATTTGAATCAAGGTTGTTGACCCAGGGAAACCTCCACAACTTACGTGGAAGCGCAAATTAAACAATCATGCAAATGCTCCATCAGAATTCACCTTATCTTTCAAAGAGATGATTCATCTTGTACGTAATTCATTCATTCATTCATTCATTCTCATACATACATTTACAATTATTCTTTTATTTTCTATATAGGCTCCCATTGGTTATCGTCTATGGCGCCATGTTCGTGAAGAAGCTGCCAAAGGAAGGGTACTTATTCTCTTAGACCTTCTTTTCACAAAATAAGCTGTAATTCATTTCTCTCTCATTCTTTTTTTGCTTTTCTTTCTCAGATTGGAATGATTGATCCTTTTTCTAAGCGTCATGTAACTTCTTCTCATGGTGTTCCTTTAGGTGGTGTTGGGTGGGTCTTCTCTTCACTCTCTTTTCTAATATATATTTCCTTCATTTCACTATATCCATTCCACAACATTATTTCTTTCTTCTTTTCTTTTCTTCAGTTCAGGAAGCATTGGAAGAAGTTTTACAGGTCAATTTCAGCGTTGGCAACTATTGCCTTTAACTTGTGAAGAGAAACCAGTTTTAGCAAATCAGTTTTCTGTAAGTTTTATCTATCTCATCCAGATTGCAAATATACTTGTTTCATCACTCACTCATCACATCCTTGCCGTCTTTGAAATTAACTATAACCATAAGATTCATGCCTTATTTGTTGCAAGTTTTGGGATACTTTTGATTTGATACAGTTCCAAGGATATCACAGTTGTTGATTATACATTTTGTGAGTTACGTTATGTCTATATGTTCATTACCTTTCATTGCATTTTTAAAAAATAAATAAACAGGTCCCATTTCATCGCAGAACATAAATAAAGTCATTTGTTTTGTATTGTGGGTTACTCTTGTTCTCATTTGAGCATAATGCTTACAGAAGCTATCAAGGAAAAGTTAGATCACTTTTTCATACCTCTGACATGCATCCTTCCATGAAAGTCTTCAAAGATTGAAATGTGAATGAAAGCATAGTAAGCACCTATTTGATGCCGACACTAAACAGTCTCCTACAATCAACTTAAAATAATTAAAAGACTTGCAGTTTTAATAATGAATTGTGGTGCCATATCAGTTTGGCTAACCTGGCATTCTTATAGCATGTCAACTAACATATGACAATGTGATTTGTTTTGAGTACTGGATTTGTGATTGTTGTCATACCGTATGTGCTTCTTGATAGAATATGGTTATGCGCAAGTTGGACTCATGTTTCAGGATGAATGTTTCTTGAAGTTCCAGTATGTCTTGCAACTTAATTTTGGTTCATATATAGAAGTTGTTATAGATAAAAGGACATTCAGAATTAGTTATATCCTCTTTACTTCATACTGCTAATAATATTACCCTTTTTGACATGAAAAGATTTTTGTCTCAGGTTTTCGTTTCACGTCCAAATGGTGAAAAATATTCAAGCGTACTATGCCCAGGGAAGCCAGATATAAAGAAGTAGGCCATTATAGATAGTCTTGTAATTTTACAGTTACTAATTCGTCATTTTAGAATCTCTGAACTTGATTTTAAAAAAGAAAACTTAGTAATGAACTTTATTTAGAGAAAATCCAGCATCGGGAATTGAAACATGGGATTGGAATATGAATGGAAAGAGTTCCACATATCATGCATTATACCCAAGGGCATGGACAGTACATGAGGGTAAGCCAGGCAAATTGGAATACTTTCAAATCCATTATGATATTTATACTGTATAACATCTCTTTATAATGATCATCTCTATTGCTCAAATGCAGAACCTGATCCAGCATTAAAAATAGTTTGTCGCCAGATATCACCTGTTATACCCCATAATTACAAGGAGAGTAGCTTTCCTGTATCAGTTTTTACTTTTACGGTAGGCAAAGGTCACTTATATGTAAATTTGGGTTGCAGTTTTATACATATCAAGTTGACAATAATAAGTCAATTTTATTTGATATGCAGCTGAATAATTTTGGCAAGACAACAGCAGATGTCACCTTGCTTTTCACATGGACTGTAAGTGATATGTTTTTATTAGCTGTTACTGTTACAGTAAGTTGGTTTTAAATACTTGTGCTTTTTGTTGAGGAATTGAGTGCAAACAAATTTCTGTGTGCATTCAGAATTCTGTTGGAGGACATTCAGAGTTTACTGGTCATCACTTCAATTCAAACATAAAGTAAGAAAATTTCCAATTGGTTTACCTTCTACATGAAGATGTTCCAATTTGATTGCTTTCCCCTTCCCCACAGATTGCCCGTACTTTATTCTAACATTCAAGATACATATTGTCTCATGCTAGGATGCCTGATGGGGTGCATGGTGTGCTTCTACATCACAAGTAACTATAACTTGTTAATATCTTTTTAGGCAATGGATGAAAAGAAATTCAATCCTTGAATTTATAAATTGATATATGCATGTACAGGACTGCAAATGAGCAATCTCCCGTCACATTTGCAATTGCAGCAGAAGAGACCGAACATGTTCATGTCTCAGAATGCCCTGTCTTTGTTATATCTGGTTCTTACGAGGGTATCTCAGCGAAGGACATGTGGCATGAAATTAAACAGGTTATGGACCTGCTTTTAGATTTTATTTAGTTTTTTGAAATGTCTCTGTTTGGTATTACTACTATGTTATGCTATTCATCCTTCCTTCATGCTGTCTTCTCCCAGATAAGCTACCATCGTGCTCTATTAAGCATTTTATAACACAAGTACTTGGAGTTTCCTTTCTGTCATTTTCCTTTTGTTTTGTGCATCTGAAACTCTTTTTATCATGACAATTATCAGTACTTAGGTCTCTTTGGACGTCACTCTTTCATCATATTTCGTCATATTTTGTGCATCTGAAGTATGAATACTGTCAAGAAACTTGTTTCAACATTACTGTCAGTTCATGGTTTAATCTCCACCGATGAACATTTTAAGATAGAGATGACTGAGCTGGTTAAATGAAGATGACACTGATGCAGACAGTAATTACCTTTTCTGCTTAGCATGCTATTTTCCTGGATTTGGCTTCACTCAAATTCTACGAGTAGTAATGAATTTTAAGAAATTCCTCTTCCTGTTAGTAAAACGTGATGCCATGTCCCTGGATAAAATAATAGTTCCAAGAATATATATTTTATAATGATACAAGTTTGAGGATATCAGACTTCATGTGATCCATATGTTTATTTCACTAAACTGAATGATGGTAATCCTTTTCTTTTCAGCATGGGACATTTGACCATCTGAATTTTACTGAAACACCTCTGCCTTCAAAACCAGGATCATCCATTGGGGCAGCTATTGCAGCAACCGTGACTATTCCATCTGATGCTCAGCGTAATGTGACATTTTCATTGGCATGGGACTGCCCTGAAGTCAAGTTCCCTGGAGGACGGGTTTATTACAGGTTAGCGATAGAAACCTGTATAAGAAGATTTATTGTTTAAAGAATATACATAACTAATGAAACTGGATTAACAGGCGTTACACTAAATTTTATGGTACTAAAGGAGATGCAGCTGCAAATATTGCACATGATGCTATTATCGGTAATCTTCTTTGCTGAACTCCATCAACTTTTGCATCTGTAATATGGTGATTGCATCTAAATTTGATATCAAGCATAACTATATCCATATATAGACTTTTAAGAGGCAGACTGTATGGATATAGTTTTTCTTGACGTCAATTTTAGATGAAGTTTCCACCATATATGCAAAACCATGCAGATGCATGCTTATTTGTGATTGTTGATACCATAAGAAAATTACTTACTCAAACTTCTATGAATTGGTGATGTAGAACATTGTCAGTGGGAGTCCCAGATTGAAGATTGGCAAAGACCAATCCTTGAGGACAAGAGACTTCCTGAATGGTACTTATCAGTTATATATTCACTGCCTGCTTCTACAGTCAAAATCTGAAGCTTTCAGAGTTCTGTGCAGGTACCCAGTTACCCTTTTGAATGAACTTTACTACCTGAATTCTGGGGGGTCAATTTGGACAGGTATTTTTATCTCTTAAAGTTGAATCCTATTTACCAGATAGTTATCCCTAGTTTATATTTCTTTTAAATTCATCCTAGCCTCACATAAAACGGTATGGACCATTGTCGATTTTTCTTCATAATTTTTTCTTCTGTGCAGATGGTTCATCTCCTGTGCATAGTTTAGTTAATATAGGAGAAAGAAAATTTTCCCTGGATGGATTCATATCTGATTTAGAGAATAACAATAATATATCACATCAAAATGATATTGCTGTTGACATTCTTGAAAGATTTACCTCAGTAGTTGAGCAAATACAAACTCCACCTGCATCAAAGTCTGCATATGGAGTAAGTCTTCTCCAAGAAGGGGAAGAAAACATTGGCCAGTTTCTTTATCTTGAAGGAATCGAGTATCAAATGTGGAATACCTATGATGTCCATTTTTACTCATCTTTTTCACTAGTCACACTATTTCCAAAACTTGAACTTAGTGTTCAAAGGGACTTCGCTGCAGCAGTACTGATGCATGACCCTGGAAAGATGAAACTCTTACATGATGGACAATTGGTATCAAGGAAGGTTCTTGGTGCTGTTCCTCATGATATTGGAATCAGTGACCCGTGGTCTGAAGTAAATGGCTATAATCTTTATAATACAGATAGGTGGAAAGACTTGAATCCAAAGTTTGTTCTTCAGGTTTACAGGGATGTGGTTGCCACTGGTGACAAGAAGTTTGCTCAAGCTGTCTGGCCATCTGTTTATATTGCAATTGCTTATATGGACCAATTTGACAAGGATGGTGACGGAATGATTGAGAATGAAGGATTCCCTGATCAAACCTATGACACATGGTCTGTATCTGGTGTAAGTGCCTATAGTGGTGGATTGTGGGTAGCAGCACTTCAGGCCGCGTCAGCCTTAGCACATGAGGTTGGAGACAAGGGTTCTGAAGTTTATTTCTGGCACAAATTTCAAAAAGCAAAGGCTGTGTATGAAAAATTATGGAATGGTTCTTACTTCAATTATGATAGCAGTTGTGGAAGTTCAAGATCATCCATACAAGCTGATCAATTAGCTGGCCAATGGTATGTAATAAGTACCTTAAATTTTTGCACATGTAGCCACGCTTCATCGATCTTGGTAATATTTAAAACAAAATTGGAACTTCCTGTTTCTTGTTTTGCAGGTATGCTAGAGCATGTGGTCTTTTGCCAATTGTTGGAGAAGAGAAGATTAGAAGTGCACTTGAGGTGGTTTATGATAACAACGTTATGAAAGTGAAGGGTGGGAAACGAGGAGCTGTAAATGGGATGTTACCTGATGGGAATGTTGACATGTCATCAATGCAATCACGAGAAATATGGTCAGGAGTGACATATGCTTTAGCTGCAACAATGATCCAGGAAAACATGACTGATATGGCATTTCAAACTGCTGGTGGGATATATGAAGCTGCATGGTCTAGTGATGGTCTCGGGTAAAGTTTGCTAATAATAGCTTGTTCCTTTAGTACTTCACAGATCCATGTATCTGCTTTCTGTATACCGCTAATAGCTAATTAAGCTTCTTGTTATATCTCATCAACAGTTATTCTTTCCAAACTCCGGAAGCTTGGACTACTAAAGATGAATATAGATCTATATGTTACATGCGCCCATTAGCCATATGGGCAATGCAGTGGGCACTATCAAAACCAAAGCTCGCTCGACATTATGAGAGTAATAAATCTGATGTGTACGAGGACGATATTATGTCTAGATCCCATGCTGGTTTTTTGAAAGTAGCTCACCTTCTAAAGTTGAAGGAGGAGACTGGATCCAGAAGTCTATTTCAGGTTATATATGACTTTACCTGCAAGAGGTATATGACCTAAAATAGATGACATATCCTTGTTGTGTAGGAGGATCTGAGCCTGATTGGATTGGTTTATTGGAATTTATCTATCGACATAAACACTTGTGAGACCGCTTTGGAAAAGTTATGAAAACAGTTTATGGCATGTTCATAATTTATTTTCATAAGCTCTCCAAAATAGTTTATGAAGACAGCTTGTAACTTATACATAATCAATTTAACTTTATTTAGTCTTTTGTTATGGAAATAGCTTATGCGTAACTTTATTTTGTCTTTTGTTATGGAAATAGCTTATACGTAAGTGTTTTATCATGATATACGCTTATGCTATGAGATTCAAATTAAGCTGTTTATCTAAATATATGTCTACATGTTTACCATTACAAACTGCAACTTAGCTTACACATTGTTGTCACTCCTTGTTAATTCTGAGCGGTTTTACTAAACTGACCAACATTACCATATTTTTTTAGTAATTACTACTATTACACTGCTACTTCATTTTCATGTACCCGGCAATTGATTTTTTTTATTATGTCATGTAATTCCTGATTTTAAATATAATCTCTAAAATAAAGGAAATTAGTCACTTTAGTCCCTGAATGGGTAAAGAGTAGTCACTTTAGTCCTTGAATACAGAGAAATTGCAAAACTGTCCCTGAATATAGATCCTGTTAGTCAATTTTAGGGACTAAAGTGACTAATAGAGTCTACATTCATGAACTATTTTGTAATTTATCTGCATTCGAGGATTAAAGTGACGACTCATTTCCTATTCAGAGACTAACTAGAGTGACTAATCTCCCAATAAATATATAAATATATATGATGAAAGTGTGTGGTTTTGAAAAGTAAAAAAAGAAAAATGTATATTTGTAGCGGGGATAAATCCTCTTCGATGAATGGGGTGAACTAGCGAAATCTCAACCCTCCAAAATAAAATATGAAAAATCATTTAATATTAAAAGCAAGATAAAGAAAGTATTCAAGGGCTTAGATTTTCACGGGAGATAGAGTCATAGCAGAGAATCTCTTCACCGGAGATAAAGTCTCCATGCAGGGGTCAAGATCATTAAAAAATTGCTCAGCATATTGAAATTTATATATAACCTATCAATAAATTATGAGTTTAATTTATATACACCACGTACATATTTTTACACGAGCATACAATGATATGTCAACTCATTAATTAATAGTAGAATTTGAAATGTGTTTTTAACTCATTAAATAATGCCAATACATTCTTTCAAAAAAAAAAGTCAACACATCATTAGATGTATAAGTAAAACTTTTTTACACCGACGACAATTAAACTTTTTATTTTTGAGAATTAAACTCTTATTTTTATAACTAAAAATGTGTTTTTTTATAACTAAAAACTTGTTTTTTAGGAGAAAACTTCGAATATTTTTTCCTTTAAAAAAACACTTCATATTTGAGAAAACTTCGAATCTTTTTTCCTTTAAAAAAATACTAGATATCTTTTTGTTTAAGAGAAGAAAACTTTTTTTTAAGGGGTGAGGCAATAAAACTTCATATCTTAATTGTTGCTAGTTTTATTTATTCTTTTGATAAATTTAATCTGTTGGTTAGAGATGAGACCTGACATCATATTTATTATGATTATTATTATTATTATTATTTTATATTTTTTTATATACAAATGCAAATAAATATAGGGTCATCCCCTTAAAAAAAAAGGTTATGTTAATAAGTGAATAAAGGTTCAATGTTAATAAGTGTTTATGCAACACTTTTTAATGAATCAAATATAGTATTGTATTAAAAGTTGTGATGTTAACTCTTTAAAAGTCTAAAAAGTGTCATTTTTAACATTTTTTTTTAGCTTACTAAGCATTTTTCATAAATAAATGCAGAAGCATGCGGAAAAAGGTTTATTTAGTTTTAAGAATGTTATTTCCACATATTTTTTCAGACACATATGGAACAAGACTGTATATCTATACGGTTTTTTTCCTTCCATTTCCCTCTTTCTCTTTCATCCTCCCTGCAACACTCTCTTCTCTTCATCCTCATTTGAGTTCTGCCTTTAGCACCATTGGCCACCGCATTGTCGCGGACTCCGTCACCAAAGTTCACTCCATGCAACATTGTTTCGTCTCTCTCCATCTCTCAAAAACGCAGATCTTGAAGGTTGTGTGGTGGGGGTATGAGGAAAAAAAAGAGGAGGAGGAGGAGGTCGCGGGCGGCGTAAGGTTGTGTGGTGGAGGTCAGATTTGGTGAGAACGGAGATGGTGTGGTTAGGTCGAGGTTGTGTTGTGGTTTATGTGAGATGTGTGTGTGTGTGTGTGTGTGTGTGGGGGGGAGAGGGAGAGAGAGAGAGAGAGAGAGAGAGAGAGAGAGAGAGAGAGAGAGAGAGAGAGAGAGAGAGAGAGAGAGAGAGAGAGAGAGAGAGAGGGAGAGGAGGGAGAAGAAG
>Ga0228710_1004566_pt1 | contig 21837 bp, 11 predicted proteins | sample MedpolnodulmetaG_FD_177995 | JGI IMG/M metagenome (GOLD analysis project Ga0228710, IMG submission 177995) | Root nodule microbial communities from Medicago polymorpha collected in Santa Monica, California, United States - pink nodules | ecosystem: Host-associated > Plants > Roots > Nodule...
CGTGCTAATTGATAGCAATTGAGTGAAGATTAGCACTCTTTGTTGGAATGATTAAAATCGCAAGCTTTAGAAGAAATTCAAGTGGGGTGGAAAAGAGGAAATAAAAGTACCAAAATTGTGTTATGTCTTATATGATGATCTTTCAGGTATATAACTTCAGTAATAACGCGTTCCAAAGATATGTCCCTAACTTTTCCGATTTATATCTAAGGTAATTTGAGCATCCTGTAGTTATCTTCAGAACCAGTCCGGTAGTTATCTTCAGAACCGGTCCAGTATATATCTACCTGATGTTGTAAAAAAGGGCATATTTGGTATTTTAGGGGGCCTTTGGAGATTTTTGGGGGGCTTAAAAAGAAATGTCCAAACCTTATAAGCCCAAACCAAAGCGTGTCGGTTCATTTTCTCGATTCAACTTTTCATTTCCATTCTCGTTTTCTCTCTCTCACCGGAAGAACATTTCGCGCCAAAATTTCACCGATTTCTCTCTCAGATTCCATTCGAACCCTCTCTTCTTCCTTCGATCTTCATTCTACTCTCTGTTAAGTGCTATATTCTTCAATCTCTCCCTCTATTCTCAGATTTCTATAATGTTACGCAAAAAAATTCTCAATATTCTAAACTTGTTAGTTAGAATTTTTTTCAAATTTTTCGTTCAAAATTTCATAGTTTGTCATGTGATTTTGATTTCTCCTACTTTTTTTCTTGCTAGTGCAGATTTCGTGTTCCGATACGGTGATTGAATTCAAGTTCCGCGGAAACGAAGGATTCAACAAGCAATTGGCGTTTTGGTAAATTGTCAGTGACGATTCTGAAGTATTTGTTTTATTTTATCTATATTTATCTGCAATATCTACGAAGTTTCGATAAATTTGTTCTTCTGGCTATTTAGGTTAAAGTTCAAAGTATTTGAATTTGAAATTGAAATCTAAAATGTGTCATCCTTCAAGCCCTAGGTTAATTAAATTATGTTTTGCTCCTTGATTATTTGTGAATATTTGCTATTTGGCACCACACAAATAGTACTATTGGGTGAAAAGAGAGATGATATAGTTACTTGACAAGAAAGATAAAAACAGAAATCATGTAAGAGTGTAAGAGAGAAAATAAAATAAAAGATTCTTTCATTAAAGGTTTGAAAAAGCTTTTTGTAACATCTAATATTTTCAATATTGTGATATTTATGGTAAATAGTGAATAATTTGTTGATGATACAAAGGTGAAGGAATGCAAGTTTGTCATGAGACTTTTGGTGTAGGACACAGGCATTATGAAGTGTTTTTTAAATCTTTGTTGGTTAATCTGCAATTAGTTAACTCATTAGTACTTACAATTTTGTTGAAAATAGAACTGTTGATCAGAAGATAACGATTTTTTACTTTTTTGTGTTAATAAATACATACAACTAGTTCACTGAAAAAATGAAACCTGGTGTTATTATTCAGAGTATGTGTGCGTGTGGTTTAGAATGCGTAAAATGGAGAGTGAAGCGGTTACAGTTCAGTAAGATAGGTGTCTGAACTTTGAACTGTGAATTAGTTTGTTTGTTTTTCAATCTTATAAGCGGTGTTTGGTGTTTAAGTTTGTTTCTGCTATTAAATACGATTACTAGTAGGCTATGACAGTCCTGGGTTTCACATCTTTGTTTAGGTAAGCATCAGTTAAGGATCTAAATTAGTATTCAAAATTTTCATCCGTTTAAGATTTTAAGTATTTAATCTTTATTCATTAAAAAGAGTATTATTCTGATCATAAAATGTATCAATGTTTATATCGGAAATTGTTTATTAAGATGAATTCTTGCATTCTTACTTTAAGTTGTCCTGTTGCTTGACTGATTTGTAGTACAGTCAATATATTTTGTATTCAGCTAGTTATATTTAAGTTGGAAGTAGTTGGCTGCTTTAACCGAAGAAGTATTGTATTGATTATTATCGCTTTTATCATAGTTGTTTCTGGTGTTGTCAAGTAGCTGCTATAGTGGCGCTACAATGCTGTAGCGTAATAGAAATTGAACCTATCACTGTTGTTCCGTGATACGCTATTTAGCACAAAGCGTTGTCAAGTAGACACTAGCATTGTAGCGTGGCAACATTTGAGCAAACCGCTATCTGCAGCAATCTACAATTGACAATACTGGTTGTTCAAAGATTATGCCTGCTATTTGAGTTTATATGCTAGCTCTTTTCTGCCTATGAGAAATGCCACTAGTTGAATTGATCTATGTAGCATCCTGATGCATGGTTTTGTTTTGCAGGTATGTCAACCCTTGGGCATGTGAAAGTAGTATCTGACTGCTGAAATGAGATGCAATGCATGCTGGCGAGAAGTAGAAGGGCGGGCCATTTCCACAACATGTGGTCACTTGCTGTGTATCCATTTGCCAGCAATTTTGTCCCTGAATTCCTTAACTTCTAACAAAATAAAATCAAAATAGTTCATATCAAATTAGATAGATATTCCCTTTGTTCTGATATTCAAGTGGTTAATTCACATATTTCTGGTTTCCTTAACATAGTTAACAGGCACAGAAGATGCCAATAAGATATTAAGCAATGATGGAGCGTGCCCTGTTTGTGATCAAGTTCTTTCAAAGAGGTAAGGATTTTATTGGGATCTGTTGCTTATATCCAGACAAAAAAGAACTTGTGATTTTTGTTATTCACATGATACAACACTAATTAAAAAGGTCGTCCAATTGATGGCACTAATCATCCTTGGCGATTTGCACATGTATTTGTTTTGGGTATTCTATCATTTATCTAGAGTATATGTTGTCGATGTAGATCGTCATAGATATGTACTAATTAAAAAGTCGTCCAATTGATGGCACTAATCATCCTTAGCAATTTGTACATACATTTGTTTTGGGTGTGCTGTCATTTATCTGGAGTATATGTTGTCAATTTAGATCCTCATAGACATGGTCATTTGGTGGCACTATTATTCCCTCAACGTTAATTACCAATACTTGGCTGAAATATGACGTTTCTGTCATCGCTGTAAATTTGGGTTGTCAATTATAAGCTTCATGGATTACTTGTTTATGTCTAATCTATGTGTTTCTCTTATCAGTCTTATGAAACCTGTGGATGTCAATCCCAATGATGAATGGGTCAATGTGAGTAAGCATTCTCCGGTGCACAGCTAACTACATAGTAAACAGTTTAAATATTTTCTGTAATAATTTGAAGGATATCATTCCCTGTTAATGTGATGTTTTCCTTTGCAGATGGCCATGGTGGGAGTGTCTCCACAGATATGTATCCTTTATGCCCATTGTTTAGAAGGCCCTGCGTAGAAAATTTGAAATTAATTTTGCATGTTATAGCATTCTGTAGTATATCAGGGGTTGACTAACGTTAATGAAGGGGATATTCTGAAATTAAAGAACTTAAGTTTACATTTGACCAATTGTTTCACCTTAAGAAAATTTAGTAATGAAGAGTGCATATAAAAGTGTGATGTTCTACATTGGGCAAAAAGAACTGGAGATGCAGTGTAAGATGAACAAGATTGTTGGTCAATGCCGGCAGAAATGTGAGATGATGCAAGAAAAGTTTACAGAAAAACTAGAGCAGTTGCATACTGCTTACCAAAAGATGGCCAAGAGGTGCCAGATGATGCAACAGGAAATTGAGAGCTTAACCAAGGACAATCAAGAACTTCAGGAAAAATTTGCTGAAAAGTCCAGGTCAGTCTCAATCACTTCTCCAGCTTGTAAAAATCAAATCTCCTCATCTGTTGATTCTAAGTTATTTCTATTTCAGGCAGAAGAGAAAATTAGATGAAATGTATGACCAGCTGAGAAATGAGTTTGACTCCGTGAAGCGGTCTGCCATACAGCCTGCAAGCAACTTTTATTCCAGAAATGAGCGTGATTTGTTCACCAACCCGCCCAACATATTGGATGAAAGAGAAACTGGTCGAAAAGGTAATCTTTTACTCTCCAACACTTACATTTCAGTTAGCTTTAAAACCAAATGAAGTATCTATAATTTAAACAAAATAATGAAAACATGACGTTATGATAATGACCTCATTTTTGCTTTTAGATGTTTCCAAAATTAGATAACTTATTTGTTGCAGGGCCACCGGTATTCACTCCTACCACTCCAGGACCAAGAGAGGATGTATGGCCAGCGAGGCAGAATAGCAATAACTCTGGTCACTTCGACATATCTGTTGGCTCACCAGCAAAACAAACCATCATTGCAGGGGATGCTGGGAACAGAAGGGTTGGTGCTCACCCTGTTTTTGGACCTGGTGCTACTAGTAACCCATCAATGAATTTGAGGAACTTGATACTGTCTCCAATAAAGCGACCTCAGCTCTCACGTAACCGCACCAACCTATTCACGTGAGGAAAAAACTCAAGTCTGCTGCTAAGTTCGTCTCCTATACACTTCTTAATCTTCTTGTATTTTGGTGTTTCAGATTGTAGACTCAAGGAGGCCAACCTTCTATGCTGTGTCAGTTATGCATTCTGATTTGATTCTGGCTTCAGTTTCGTTGCTCTTTTTTTACCTTTTAGTTATTGTTTACAGTGAGCAGAGAAAAACGGTTATAAAGTTTGCATATTTGATATTTTAAACTTAAGACCTTCAAACTCTGATAGATTGAAGAAGAGCTGCTAGCAGGAACAATGTATATATATATCATTTCTTTGTGTAGCTTCATTCTATCTATAGATAGATAATTCCCAGCGTAGTTTATGTGCGGTGATTGGTGAAAACTCAAGCGTGTTGCTGAAAATTTCTCAACTCAAGGTCCAAAGTCTAACCTTTTGTGTTAACTTCCCGTATCGAAATTGGTTTCTTAATATATTAAAAAAAGATGTATATATAGTTGGTTGGTCATATAATAAAAAAAAAATTACAAAATAAGTTCAAATATACTTTTAGCACTTTCAGTTATAAGACATTTTTATGTCATGTTGCATATTTTATTTTTGGATATTCATCATCATCATCTTACAAAGTTAAAGACCATCATTTTTGGCTAATAAACCTCCATTTGTTACTTGTGACATAAAATTATGCCTAAAGAGCAACCTTCAAACACATCTAGTCTATTCATGGAACCCTTAAGAAAGGGCGCAACACATTCTAATCCACCCTTAATTAAGGACAAAACACATTCTCATTCAATACTTACAAGGCTGCTCATCATACATATTTAGAATAATTGCTCCTACAATTTTTTATTGTTTTTTACCAAAATTCATTAACACAATAGTAAATATACTCTCCACCCACACTAAATATAAGTCACGTTTCAAATTTCTCATATATTAAAAAAAGTTGGTAGTGCAGTTAATTGTCGATATTTTTTTTTTAAAAAAAAAAAAACTTAATGTATTTCATTTAAAATAAGAGTAGGGATACATGATAGAATTCGAAGAAAAATATAGAAACTAACATGACATGAGTTATCCTAGTTAAACCATGAACAATTTCACTGGCTTGTCAGCGAATGAACATCACATCAGAGGTTGCAAAGTTAGAATAAAGTAAACGTTGAAAATCATGGATAACCGATCCAAAATTTGAGAAGTTGAATCTACTACCATAAATACCATCAATCATTACCTTTGAGTCCATCTCAAAATCAACATTAAACAGCTGATGATCACACATCCATCAAAGAGCCGACAATATGTCAAAAGTCTCCCTCAAATCAACATCCAATAAAAGAGACATCCACTCTGTTTTAGACAATACAAAAAGATCCTTGTAATCCCGAATACACATACAATGATATGGATGTACCTCTTTTGCTAATTATTTTAAATGACATAGAACAAAATGTTTTGTTTGTGGAAATTTTTCTCTATTGATTTATTGACTCAATTTGATCGTCAAAATGATAAACCAATAGAGAGTTGAGTAACTCAACTTGTTTGAATTAAGGAAAAAAAAGTAGAGGTCTTAGGTTCAAACTCGAACAAAAAATCAAATATTAATCTAACAAGCTTACCTCTAACATTTGCAAATAAAAAAAAATTGTAAACCTATAAGGAGGCGATTTACTAATCTACATATGGTGATGCTGCATGATCAACTATTGCAGCCTCTGTAAAGAACTAAGGAGATGATATGCCGCATTTCTCTACAACAAGTATATGTTTTTTTATGGGAACTAAGAATATGTTGATAGTGTAAGCATATGATTTTGTTTGAGTTGTAAGTAAATTAACTCATGGCCTTTTGTGGACTAATTATGCTAGCAACACTACGCCTAAGTCAATTCTTACTTAGATTTTTTCCGTCATGGCAATCAATGATGCTATTTTTTCTTTATAATTTAAATTAAACATTTTGTGTTTTGTTATTTCTTGTATTTTGATAGAAGATGAGGACTGCGACATATAAGAAGGACAATGGTTCCTCATGTTAGACTTCGAGATTCTGATAGTCCACTTTAATGATAGTTCTTTTTCTTTGTGTTGCCAAAACAAGCAAATAAGCAAATGAGAGTTTTGGTAAGACTCAAATGCATTTAAAATGCATATTAGATTGTAATTTTTAAATAATAGTGTATCTATTAACTTTTAAAGTGTTTTATTTGATTCATGCGGTGTATGGGTCAAACGTCTAACAAACATAATATGATATGAGGCACAATGAGGGTGATTTTTTTCTTCAAGTAATTTAGTGCTTAAAAATTTACAAGTGAATAAGTATGGTGTTTCGAGTTTGAACCTTGACCTTGATATATATTATATGATGTTACCAACTGACATAAGCTTACGAGACTAAGCGTGATTTTGTTACTTTTTTATTAAGTGTAACTAGAAATATAATTGTTTGAAATTAGAAAAATAAAAGGTCGAAAATAAAAAATAGTTTGATTACCATAAATATATCTTCAATAATGTGTTGTCATATCAATCAATAAACGTCATGTCATGTAACAAAAAAAAATTAATAAATGTCATGCTAACTAGTGCTTTTGGAGCACAAATTAAGAAAACCAAAAAGAAAAATTTGACATCGAAAACATCATTTTTACACGTTTAATACTTTAACTATACAAGTTCTAAGATTTATATACTATATTGGTTTACTTAGCAATTTTCCATTGATAAATATGACAATTATGTGTTTCAAATTTTGTTAGTTGGTGTGACTATAGATCATTCATTGAATATTCTTTAAAAAGGATTTTTTTTTTCTTTCACACATCAAAGACTTTTCAACATCTTAATGTCTCTACTTAGGTCACAAGCTTGCGTCACCAAGCTCGGCAAAAGGATTATCGAATATATTTGAAAAATAATTTTATTCTAACCATGCATATTATGATTAAATTCATAAAAAAATAGCCCAATTGGATTAAACCCAGCAGAACTGAGTTAGTCCGTCCAAATTTTGACATCGTGAGCAGGGGGAAACCCACCCGACCCGCTTTCCTCTTTTCCTTTCAACACAGTACTAACTAACCACACCAGCCCTATTGGAATCGGACCCAGCCCAGATCCACCACACAACAATCGGGTCATTTCTGTCGGTCTCTCCCTCTTTACCACCTCTCCAAACCAAACCCTATCATCCATCGTTTACTTCCGGATCGGACCCAACCACCTTCCCTCTCTTCTCTCTCTCAGTAAGTCTCTCTCTCTCTCTCTCTCTTCAATTCAACTTTCTCTATTCCAATTCCATCATTTCATTGTTTAATTTGCAACAACTACTCAAACACTTCTTTATTTTGTATTTCTGGTTTATTTCATTTATTTGTTTCTTCAATTAGCTTGGGACCTAGTTTGTAATGTTTGTGTGAGGAATATTTTGTGCTCTTTTTATTCGATTATTACCTATAACATTATTATTTTGGTTTGAATGTGTAGCAGGTAGCCACAATAGTCTCCTCAATGTATGAAGATTTCAATATGCTTTGTCAAAATAGTCTCTTACATTAAAATGTTTCGTTAATATAGTCATATTAGTTCCTTAACAAAAATAAATAAAGTCATATTAGTCATTAATATAGTTACTTATTGTCATATCAGTGTCTATAAGTACTTACTTATTGTCATGTCAATCTCTGTTTAAAAAGAGTTAATGTCAACATTGAGGACTATTGTGACTATTCGTTACACATTCGGGAAACCAAAATGGCTATTAACCTTTATTATTATTATCTGTTGAAATATTAGTAAGGTTGTAAATTTAGGTTACAGTCATCTACAATCTAAGCTTTTTGGAGTTAAAGTTGCTTATCTGTTCTTGATTTGTAGTTTGTTTACACTTAATTTGCATATCCCCTTCATGGTGTGTACTTTTTTGATGGGTCTAGGTTTCTTTAAGGTTGAGTTTGTTTGAGTTAAGATATGTCTAGATTCTGATTTTAAAAACTCATGGTTTTTGCCATATAAGGAGTATGCTATGATTTCACTTTTGAGTTGTGTTTTAAATTTCTGTCCACAAATGTCAATATTTGGTTTTCACAAGTTTCTTCAAATGCAATTGTAGATGCATTAGTCATATTTTCCCCTTTTTTATATGATTTCAAAGATCATAATGCAACTGCAATTTATGATCTATGTAATGTAACTCTGTCGGCTTTTTGGTCTCTTATAATATTACTGGTCTAAATTCAGTAATATATGTTTGATGGGATGAGCTTAAAGTGTAAGTTTTATCCCTTTATGTTTGTTTTTTTCCCTGCTTTATTATTCACAAGAGGTTGACAATGATTTGATTTGGCTTTTTGACTAGATTCTACATGCCCTTTTGTTCAATCAACTTGAGTTATTTCTTGTGTAATTTTGTTGTAATTTGACATATCACATTGTTTTGTTTGACATACAGATTCAGTGTGGTCTCAACTCTCAAGCCTATGCGATGGAAATATCAAATGATTCAGAAGCTAAGAAACCAAAAAGGTTGACATCTGTTGTTTGGAATCACTTTGAAAGGATAAGAAAAGCTGACATATGTTATGCTGTTTGCGTGCATTGCAATAAGAGACTCAGTGGATCAAGTAATAGTGGAACTACTCATCTAAGAAATCACTTGTTGCGGTGTCTGAAAAGATCAAACTTTGATGTTTCTCAACTACTTGCAGTAAAGAGAAAGAAAAAGGATACTACCGTCAGCCTAGCAAACATTAGTTTTGATGAAGGTCAAAGGAAAGAAGAATGTATAAAGCCAACGTTCGCCAAGTTTGAACAAGAACATAAGAAAGATGAAATCATTAACTTTGTAAGTAGTAAATTTGACCAGGAGAGGAGTCAACATGATCTCGCTCGCATGATCATATTACATGGATACCCGGTCACCTTGGCTGAACAAGTAGGGTTCAAGGTCTTTGTGAAGAATCTCCAGCCTCTCTTTGAGTTTTTGCCAAACAGCAGCATTGAGATTTCTTGTATAGAAATCTACAGGAGGGAGAAAGAGAAAGTGTTTGAGATGATTAGCAAATTACGTGGCAGGATTAATCTCTCTATCGAAATGTGGTCTTCGGCAGAAAATACCTCGTATTTGTGTCTATCTGCGCATTATATTGATGAGAAATGGACACTGCAGAAGAAAGTTTTGAACTTTCTTACACTTCACTCTTCTTACACTGAAGACTTGCTTCCAGAAGTGATTATCAAAAGTCTCGATGAATGGGATATTGACTGCAAGCTATTTGCATTGACTCTTGATGATTGTTCCGTTGATGATAGCATCACTTTACGAATCAAAGAGCGTGTTTCTGAGAAAAGGCCTTTCTTAAGTACTCGACAAATACTCGATGTGCGCTCTGCAGCACATCTCATAACTTCTATTGTTCAAGATGCCATGGATGCATTACATGAGGTGATCCAAAAGATTCGAGAGAGCATTAGATACATTAAAAGTTCACAAGAAGTGCAAGGAAAATTTAATGAAATTTCTCAAAGTGCTGGGATCAACTTTCAGAAGGCCTTATTTCTTGATAATCCACTTCACTGGAAGTCCACATTTATCATGCTTGAAACTGCACTAGAATACAGGAGTGCGTTTTCACTCCTCCAAGAACATGATACCTCCTACTCGTCAACTCTATCCGACGAAGAGTGGGAATGGGCTAGTTCTGTTGCTGGATATTTAAAACTCCTAGTTGAAATTATGAATATCTTCTCAGGCAGCAGATTTCCTACATCCAATATATTCTTCCCTGAGATCTGTGACATTCATATTCAATTAATTGACTGGAGCAGAAGTTCCGACCATTTTCTTAGACTCATGGCTTTGAAGATGAAATCCAAATTTGATAAGTACTGGAGCAAGTGCAGTTTGGCTTTAGCTTTAGCAGCAGTCCTAGACCCTCGGTTTAAATTGAAGTTGGTTGAGTACTACTACTCGCTCATATATGGAAGCACTGCTTTAGAACGCATCAAAGAAGTTTCTGATGGTATCAAAGAACTTTTTAATGCATATTCTATCTGTTCAACAATGGTTGATCAAGGGTCAGCCTTGCCTGGAAGTAGCTTACCAAGTACCAGTTGTGGTGCCAGGGATAGGCTAAAAGGTTTTGACAGATTCCTTCATGAAACATCTCAGAGTCAGTCCATGACATCAGACTTGGACAAGTATTTGGAGGAACCGATCTTTCCTCGTAATTCTGATTTTAACATACTGAACTGGTGGAAAGTCCACACGCCGAGGTACCCTATTTTGTCTATGATGGCACGAGATGTTCTTGGGACTCCAATGTCAACTTTAGCACCTGAGTTGGCCTTTAACACAGGGGGCAGAGTGCTCGATTCTTCTCGCAGTTCACTGAACCCAGATACACGGGAGGCTTTAATATGCACACACGATTGGCTCCGAAATGAATCAGGAGGTACATTCTTACTTGATAGGTTCATTTTCTCCACCTTTAGAATAAGAGTAATGCTTGTTGGTGCGAGAAAACGTAAACAAATTTTGACAAAGCACAAACCATCCTTGTATTCCGCTCGGTGGAAGTGTTGTATGTTTATTTTTTATTATTAAAAATTAATTTTTAACTACAACACCCATGTATTCCGGCAAAAGGGAGTTATATGTATTACCATTCTATTAATACAATACAAGTTACATGATTCTATTACCCATTCATCGTTTTTCGCACATGCATGGTTCACACTAAATAGCAATACTCTTAGAATAATCTTAAATTCTAATTTATGGCTTATTTCTTATTGCATCTGTGTTACTCTGACATCTTATCAGGTTTAAACTCATCCCCAATCCAATCTATTCCACCCATTCTTCTTGAATCAAGTTAATTTTCCCAGGTATTCTTCTGTGAAACTTGTATCATATGTTCTTAATCTCTCCACTATCCGTAGTTCAACATTGACCTCACTACTCTTTTATGTAAGAATTGTTAATTGTACTGTTAACTGTACTGTTGTTCTCCTGTGTCATTTCTTGCTGGGAAGTGATATATTGAAAATATTATGTAAGAACTCAATGTATAATATTCTTAGAATAGTGAAGTAGATTTTTTTCATATTTACAGCTAACGCTGTTGCTTAGCATTCAGATGTTTTTATTGGAGTTTCATGCCCTTGATATTAAAGTCGTCCCTTGCATGCTTCATTGTTCCTGCTATAAGAGTGCACAAAGTGAATGATCTTAGTGACTGAAGATCTTCAACAATTGCATTATTGCAACTGTCATTTCATCTTAATCACATCTATCAAGTGAAGTTTCTAACACTTGCTCACTTGACCAGTTATATAATTGCATATGGTAGAGTAATTGAATTGGAACCACTTCCTTTGTTCTATATCTATTGATGTTTAAGGTTATTACATACAAATTAGAAAAAACAATTAACTATATACATGGACTATAATAATTTATTAAAGAAATGTGAATACTTTCTTCATTGTCTTAAAACGATATGATATTTTATGATTTATCTATTAATTAGTTCAGATGCAAGTAATGGGTATGGACACTGAAGTATTTGAAGGGTAGGGATACGAGTATTAAGGGGTATTAGTTTTTTTTTTTTTTTTTTTTTTGTGTGTGTGTGTATTTCCTTCAAATTGCGGGTACATGCACGAGTACTATAGTTTCTACCAATTGCCACCATCACATAGGTCCCATTTTGTAGGATAACATGCTATGTATATATTTCTCTTTTCTTTTCTGGGTTGTTGCTTAAAATACCATATTTGAAACTCTTCAAAAAAAAATAAAATACCATGAGTGCCATGGTTCTCGATTGTGACAGGAGATTCCTTAATGGTCCTGCCTCCTGGTATGGTGGTTGTTTTCTATGGTAGAGGAGTTGGAATAATGTATCTCTCCAATGGCGATTTTGACAACAACTTGTTGTGGCCTGGCGTTATGGAATGACCCTACAATGGTGAGTTCAAAGTCGAATGTTGTCACACATTCGGTGCTAGCTCAGTACTTAGTCTTGTAACTTTGAGGCATTGAGTTCAAATTTTCTTGGGGTCACTATTAGTAGACGGTGAGATTGGTCTCCTGGATTCACCGACGAGTTTTAAAAAACTTTTAGAAAAATTGTATTATACTTGATATTAATTTTCAATCACGAGTAGAAGCGAGATAGTGTATATGAAATGTAAGTTTAGCTAAAGACAACATTTCTAACTTCTAGGTGAAAGTTGGAGTTCTTATCATATCACAAATTATACGTTTTAAATAACTTGGATCAATTGTACAAAACGACGGAGAAATAAAAAGAAATGCAAGACCGACGATCTTGTATAGGGCAAAATGTTTGAAATGAACGAGGGCCTCTAATGTTTTATGTGTTACCAAAGTAGCACTCAAGTTAAAGAGATTTTTTATAGGATAGCTAGTTGTAAGAGTAACAATGTTGTATAGGGCACTTAAGTTGGATAAAACATTATGACATTATTTAGCGTATGTTGGATACAATTTGATTGTTGTTGTATTGTTAGTATTTAATTTTTTTTATTGTTTTTTATCATTAGCGGCGTTAAAAATTTGATGAGTAGTTTGTGTTTTTAACTTTCTATGTTTAAATCTCTAACAAAAGCAATTTATTTTTCCTTCAAAAAAAAAAAAAAGCAATTTATTTTGGGTACATAAAGTCATTCATTTTTATAAGGCCTCTGAATTTTCTTAGTCATAAAAATATTAAAAGCCTCAACCAGATGTTCACGTTAGGCAGCTAAAAAAACACCATTAAAAAATTAAATTGCAAATTAAGAAAATATATTACATCACGATTAAAGTATTTTAAGAAAAAATCTAAATTATACTACCCTAGACCTAGTAGAGAATAAAAGAGGGGAATTGATTCATCGGGAGGGGATTCTCTAAAAGAAACTATTTTACATTAAATTTTTCATTTTTTTAATTCAATTCTTTATCTATTTTTTCTCTCACCAAATAAACCAACGGTCAAGATTGGATTGGACTCATGTGACATGAGGCAATCCTCTCCCAATTCTCTTCATTAGAAATTTAGAATTCTCTCAATTTTAAAACCGATGGTGTGTTAGTACTTTTTCATGGTGCATACCTTGTGTATGTTGAGTCAACAATATTTTTTTTAATTACTTTTTAAAAGAAGAAAAGATGGAACAAATTCCCTCCAAGTGATTGGGCAACGAGAGAGAGAGAGTGACTGCTTCATTCAAAAGAATCCTGTTCGTGATGTTATATAGCATGTCTCCCAAATACTTTCTTCCATTCCTTGCTAATGCTAGCTTTTGAAAAGGAAGAAAAAGATGGATCAAATTCCCTCCAAGTGATTGGCAATGAGAGAGAGCTTCAGCCAAAAGAATCTTGTTGGTGACGATATATAGCATCTCTCCCAAGTGCTCACTTCCATTCATTTCTTCCTTTCTTTCTCACACACACAAGTTCCAAGGCCAAAGAAGTGCCATCACCTTTGTATCATCCCGGTTAGTTTTATCTCTCTTCCTCTCTCTCTTGCTGTTGATAAATTTTGTGGTTCTTGGTTTGGTTGAATTTTATAGAATTTTGTTTGAATCATGTGATGGTAACACTTAGACTATAGCTATGGAAAGTGTTTGTTACTGTTATTTTGCATTGTTTTGTATTCTTTGCTTACATCTTGGTTGTGATCTTATTTAGTTTTGAAAGCTTTGCTTTGAATGATTTAATTTTGGAATAGGAGATAATGAGTTTTGTTTGGTTGCTGAAACTTTTATGCAAAAAGATTAAGCAATAATTTCCAGAAAAGGTTATGTTTTATGAAAAGGTGGGAGCTTTGTTTTTGTGGAAAAGAAGAAAAAAGTTGGGAATAATATTTAACTAGAATAATTGCTTAAAAGTTTTAAATAAAAGGTTTAAATGCACTTTTGATCCTCATATTTATATATCTTTTAACTTTTAATTCTTTTTATTTTTAAAACCAACTTTTAGGTCTCCATATTTAAAAAGTCAACGAATTTTTTTGATTCCCCTCCTTTTTAAGTGATGTCGCGTGCTCATTAATGATGTGTCCTTGAGTTGGCATTAGTGAGTTGGATAATAAAATATTTTCAATCATTATTGTTTTAATTAATTTTATCATTTATATATTTCAATATTAAAAATAAAATTATAAAGAAATATGGTTTATCACTGTCACCCTCATCTACTCTTCATCTCTTAAACCATCACCTTCCACCTTAACCCAAAAAAACTCATTATCTTCTCAAATTTTAAAAACCTAGAAAACACCCAAATTCACAAATTTAAAAACACATAAATTCACAAATCTATAAACACCTAAAATTCACAAATCGAAGGTTTATGTATCTTCAATTTATCATGATTTGTATTGTTTGCCTCTGCCATTCGAAGTCTTATCTTGCTCCGCCATTTGGATCTTCTTCATTGTTCTCATGTGTATGCATCTCACTATAGTTCTCTTTGTTTTGCGCCATTACAACCTTAACAATCCTCTGATTTTCAATCCTCAATTTTCCATCGTTTCCTACATGTTTCTCAGATTTGTTACTTTCAGAATCAAACCTACTTTAAAAAAAACAAAGTGTTTATGATTGGAAAGTGGGTGAGACCTAATTTTGGAGAAGAAGAAGTTGGGTGTTGAAAATGAATTAATTGAAATTTTCTAGATTTCTTATTTGATTTTATGGTTTTTATTTATCCCTAATATAATTTCATTTTTAATAAACTTTAATTGTTTTTAAATAATTTAATATATATTAAATAAATAAATAATAAAATAAATCAGATGATAATGATGTGGCAAATGTTTAATCAAGTAACTCATGCCAGCTCAGTGCCACATCACTTAAAGAGGAGGGGATCAGAAAATTTCATTGACTTTTTAAATAGGGGGATTAAAAAGTTGGTTTTAGAAATAGGAGGATTAAAAGTTAAAAGATATGTAAATAGGGAGATCAAAAGTGCATTTTAGCCTCAATAAAAAATGTACATAAAAACCAATAATTGATTGGTTTTAGCCCCTAAAACATATGGTTAGGTTGGACGCTTCATACCAATAATTGATTGGTACTGTTTCTCCCGGCTGGATAACATGTTGTAGGAGAGGTTTATTGATCTTATATCCCCCCTAAGATTTTAGCCTTTAATAAGTTCACTAGAGGAAAGAAGGTAACATCGTTTCATTCATTTCAGACTCTTCATCAGAAGTCACCCCTTTATGCAACATGTAAGTCCCCACAATAAGTGTCTGATAGTTTGCCCGCGTCTCTTTGAGGTGTTTTTCTCTTGTGGGATAAGCACCGTTGGATCACTTCCCTTTCACCTTCTCACATTGACAATCGTTGGATCTTGTAAGATTGCAATTGTCCTTGAAAAGCTATTTAAACAAATTTTGTTGTTCCCTTTGTATTTTTTACGTTGTCTCCTCCCCCCCTTTTGGTTCTCTATTTCATGGAAGTGATTTGCAGGGAAGTTTTCTTCATCATCTTCTTCCTTCATCATTCCCTTCTGATGCTTTCCCATTCAAGCAAGGTTCTTTGCTTTTCTTATTTTTTGGTACTTTCCGGTCTGCATGCTTATTGTACTATTTGAGGGATGATTAGATTTTAGGCTTCGAATGGTAGAGTGCCTTTACCACGACGTTTGACCCTCAGGGTCACACCTATTTCAGAGATGTTTTACCCATGCCTTCGTTTAGTAATGATAGGTGGAGGTACTTACGTATCCTTGCTATTATTCTTGTTTGCACCCATCAGGCAATTCTGGGTAAGTTCTTTATCATGCTCAATGGGAGATGACGTTGTTCGATGCAAGCCCATATGTGATGCTATTGGGTCCACCTTTGTGAGGTGCGTTTTCAGTTGTTATGACCGCAAATATTTAAAGCGTTGAGACCTGATTATGGGTTTTCCCTCGGGTTCCCTTCCAGAGGCTATGACTACATATAGTTAGAGTGTCAGGACTTGATTCTGGGCTCTTAGCCTTTATGAGGTATGCTTTCTCTTTTCCTTTACTGGTTTGATCATGGATTTCTTTAATGTGGACAAGTCTGATGATTTGACTATGAAGATGAGTTACCCTCAAGGCGAGCCCATCGTTCCAGTCAGGTTTTGGATTCAATTCCTTTAGTTAGCAAGGAAATCTTTGGGGTAACCTTCCATGTTTGGGGATCCAAAAGGCTTTCTTAAATGCCTATCAGATGTAATCTCGGACTTTCCCAAGGCTTGGGCCATTGAGGCTCATCCATACGAGTACCACGTCTATAGTCTGCAACACTGTTCTTTTAGTATGCATGAGTGCATCCTTCGTCAAATTGGGGTTAAACTCCCTTTCTAGTCTTTTACGATAGGAGTTCTATATCGCTCGACAATGCCCCTTGCAAGCTGCATCCTTTGTGTTGGGGCTACATGAAGGGTGTGTTAATGTTAGGACATTGAGGCATGGGGTGAAAACTTTCCTTTGCATCTCTTATCCATAATGGAAAATCCAGCGAAGGACTCATCATCGGGGCCTAATTTCTTTTTCCCAGCCTATAAAGTTTTTCAAGCCTTTATCATGTTCTATTGACAACTTTATGCATCACTATGTTGTGGTAAGGCTTACTACGACTGCTGCCCCAGAAGCCATTTGTAGGCATCCCTCTAGGGTCACTGGTAATCCTCAGAATGGAGCTGTTGAGGGATTTCCCCCCTTTTTCTCTCTATTCTAGGTCAAATGATCCCTTATGGAAGGCGGATCCCCGATGCTCATCGATGGTTTTATACCGCCTCAAAGAACTTTGTGGGGGCGTTCGAACCTTTCCGAATGCGGCATGATTGGGTTGAGAAAATAAGACTTAGAAGAGGGGAATAGACCCGTGGGTTTTGTCGGAGTGTGTTTTGTGGACGAGGCCATGACCCTTCTCTGTTTGTGTCTGTTTTCTTCTTTTTTGATTTAGTCTTTATTTTGTTTGCTTATTCTAACATAACCTTTGCCATTCCTTTCCTTTTTCAGAGGCGATGTCCAGTATTGCCCTTTTCAACAAACATGAGAAATCCCGCAGAACTCCTAGCTCGATTGCATCCAAACAACCTTCTTCTTGTGTTTCAGTTGTTCATGGGGGAAACACTAGGCGGTTCGTCTTCCTAACAACTCTCTTGGCTCTCGGCCTAAGAGGATGCGTGTTGACACCGTCAGTGAGATTTTTAAAAAATAACTTATATTTATCCATTTATAAATAATTACTAAACCTATTAATTTTAAAAAAGAACTTGTATTTATAAACAATTTATTCAAATGAGATTTTTTTTTATGTGTATTTCAAACAAGATTTATATATAAAGAGAATATGAGATTTTTTTTTTTAATAAGCTAAATTAGTCCACCTAAATTGGCATCAGAGAGAATCGAACTTGAGATCTCGAGGAGGAGCACACTCGCAGATCCCAAGCCAATACCACTAGGCCAACCCAAGTGGGTTGAGAATATGAGATTTTGAGTTGGCTTTTTCATTATCCAAATTATAGCTTTAAACAAATTTTCCTATAATGTTTATTTTTGACATCATCACAAAATATAACAATTTTATCACATTTATTACTCCATCTGTTTCACAATACTTGTCACTTTTGGAGGATAATTTTGTTTTACATTACTTGTCATTTTCAAGTTTCAATGCAACATTAATTATTGGTTAGTCAATAATACCCTTATCTATTTATTTTAGAGAGACAAATAATAGAATGAAATAATAAATGGTTAAGTATTATAAAAAAAAAAAAATTCATAAAAAAAAGGTCAAATACCACTTTTGATCTTTTAGTTTGATAGAATTCCCAAGTTAATCCTTTAAGTTTTGAAAGTTTCAATTAGGTCCTTTTAGTTTGATAAAATTCCTAAGCTAGTCCTTTAAATTTCAAAAGTTTCAAATAAGTTCTTTTAGTTTGATAGAATTCTCAAGTTAGTACTTTAAAAAGCTAACTTGGGACCCAAATAGGTCCTTTTAGTTCGAAAATAACTAAAAAGACCAGCAAAAAGACTTTCCAAACAAGTTTTTATATTTTAGAAATAGGTAATCAAACAAGTTTTTAATTTTTTAATTTTTAATAGCTAAAAAAGTGTTTTTAAAAAGTGTGTCAAACAAGCCCTTATATTATATTTTTTATATTGTTAATCTCATTATAAGAGACTAGCGAAAAGACTTTTCGTTCATTTTATTGCGCTAACGTTTAAAAATTATGAATGATGTTTCTTCTATGAAATTTTGATTAAAACTAAAAATGTTGAAAATATATATTTTAAATTCTTTTTTTTAATGACACCAACAACAATCTTTATTATAGAAAAATTGTTTAAATGTATAATTGAGATAATGAAAAAGCAAGTATAAATTTACTCATCTAGCTGGTTAGAGTTTTTAAATGATAAAGAAAAAAACAAGACATATATATTCATATCGTGTTTGTTACATTTTTTTAATATTTAAATTTATTCTTATCTATTTGTTACACGTGTTATTTATATTAAAAATTGATGACATTTTTTGGAAAGAGAAAAAGTTAGCCCAAAAGAGCTGAAATTGATCATCGTGAGCTTAGTTCAGTTGGTAGAGACAATGCATAATATATGTAAGGTCTAGAATTCAAACACAATTTCTTTATATATAGTATATATAAACACGATTTGTTATAATTTAAACGGAACAAACATGCATACCTATACTTATAATAAAATCAAAATTTCATGAAATAATCACCGTTCATTATTTACAAACTTTGACGCAAGAGAAAGCATGACACATGTTGATTAAGAGGTGTAGAAATATAAAAAATCAACAAAAAAAAAAGAAAGAACAAAACCGAAGGTGGAAATGGAATCCTCGTGTAACATTCACAGGGCGCTAAAAAGTCCTAGTCATGCAGGTGACGGCATTTCTTTTTGGAAAGTAGAGACAAGAAAGAACATATCTACACCATCCTCGTCACAATAATTTTTTTTTTGAAAGATCGGCACAATATTAATTAATTATTTTTGTAGAGGAGTTTTTTTTGGGGTATTTTTGTAGAGGAATAATTATTCTTTCTGGTACGGCAATATTTAATATATGTTTTTTTGGACAGAATATTTAATATATGTTAAATACCGTTAAATATTTACAACGTTGATGTTCCCTCAAAAAAAAATGTTATACATTTGGTGTTTATATATATGTGAAAATAATTTTTTATGTAGTATATGAGAAAATCGATACGATAAAATTTTAAAAATTTATTATTTTTTAACATATCAACATTAATGTAATTACTCAAAAAAAAGTATTGATGTAATTTTTCTTTTAAATTTTTGTTATTTTATATGTGAAATATCGTTAAATATTTGCACATCGTTTGTTGTGGATTTATGTGTTCATATATGTGGATTAAAATTTATATGTATTGATATAAGAAAGTCGATATGATAAAATTTTGGTAACTCATGATTATTTTGAACATATCAACATTAATGTTATTTAAAAAAATATTAATATAGTGCTTCTATTAAATATTTTGTTATTTTAAATATAAAATTCCGTTAATTATTTGCACAATGATAGTTATAGATTTTATTCTAGAAGCTTATGTAGAGAACTTGACACAGAATTATTACGACCATCGCCCTATCCTCTTAAGGGGTGTCGGTTTTGTTCCAGCTAAACGTGTGCGACCTTTTCGCTTTCAAGCTGCTTGGCTAACACATAAAGATTTTCCAGATGTAGTCTATAAAGCTTCGGATAAAGGTGAACATATTGTACCCGCGAGTCTTGAGCATGTTCGGTTAGATGCGACTACATTCAACAAAGAGGTGTTTGGTGACATTCATAAAAGGAAGAGTACTCTTGCGGAATAACTAAAGCAGGTGCAACACAAGTTAGAAACGGTTGATTCAACCCACCTCACCATGACTGAGGCATCACTCCAAAAAGAATATAATGATGTTTTGAGACAAGAAGAGATCCTTTGGTACCAAAAGTTGAGGGAGAATTGGGTGAAACTGGGAGACCATAACACAAGATTTTTCCACACTCAGACACTAGTGAGGAGAAAACGAAATAAGATCCAAGGCCTCTTTCTTGAAAATGGTCAATGGAGTACTGATGATGTTATCCTCCAAGCAGAGGCCATAAATTACTTTCAACAATTATTTGAGGTAGACCACTCCACTACTTCAAATACACTATTGGTTAATGACATGTCTCGTTTAAGTGAACAATGCAGAGATTCTCTTGCGACACCGGTCCTTAAGGAAGAGGTGAGAAGCGCCGTGTTTAGTATGAAGTCATATAAAGCTCCTGGCCCTAATGGCTTCCAACCCATATTTTTTAAACATTTTTGGGAAAGAATTGGCGACGACATATGGCGTCTCATGCACACGACTTTCAATATGGGTACTATTAATGCTTCAATTGCAGAGACATTAATTGTCCTAATACCCAAGGAGAGTAATCCCCGGAGGTTAAAGAAGTTAGACCCATCAGTCTTTGTAATGTCATTTTTAAGGTAATCAATCACAAAAGTTTTGGTTAGTCGCTTGCGACCGTTTCTTGTTGACCTGATAAGCCCTCTTAAAATTAGCTTCATCCCCGATCGAGGTACTACTGATAATGTCATCCTGGCCCAGGAGGTTGTTCATTTCATACATCATTCTCATGCAAAAAAGGGCTCTATTGCGTTCAAAATTGATCTTTAAAAGGCATATGATAGGCTTAATTGGGACTTCTTGGAACTCACCCTCCATGATTTTGGTTTCCCTCCGGCAACTATATCTCTCATCATGAGTTGTGTTCGATCTAGCAATTTGAGTGTTCTTTGGAATGGTGCCAAAACTGATCATTTTACTCCATCTAGAGGTCTATGCCAAGGCGATCTTTTATCCCCTTACTTGTTTGTTCTCTGTATGGAGAAACTATCTCTTAGTATTCAACAGAAAGTCCTAAGTGGAATATGGAAACCTATACATGTATCTAAGGGTGGCCCACCATTATCTCATATTCTTTTTGCTGATGATGTTATGTTGTTTTGTGAAGCTAGTATTGAACAGGTCAAAGTGGTTATGGATACCTTAGAGGAGTTTTGTTCAGCTTCGGGATTAAGGATTAATACCTTAAAATCCAAAGCTATGTGCTCTATGATGGTTCAAGGGGAAAGAAAGCGTGAGCTACAAGATATTTCAACTATTAAATTTGAGGCAGATTTGGGTCATTACCTTGGTTTTCCTCTTGTCAAGGTCGAGTTTCTCGAGATGTATATAATGACATTGGTGACAAAGTTTCAAAAAGGCTAGCTACTTGGAAAGGAAATATCTTGAATAAAGCAGGACGAGCCTGCCTAGTGAATTCTGTCATAACAACAATTCCCGTTTATGCCAGGCAACTTCACTATCTTCCTACTTATGTTTGCAACAGGTTAGATAAGATGTCAAGGAGTTTCCTTTG
>Ga0228710_1004567_pt1 | contig 21835 bp, 7 predicted proteins | sample MedpolnodulmetaG_FD_177995 | JGI IMG/M metagenome (GOLD analysis project Ga0228710, IMG submission 177995) | Root nodule microbial communities from Medicago polymorpha collected in Santa Monica, California, United States - pink nodules | ecosystem: Host-associated > Plants > Roots > Nodule...
TTATTTGTTCACTTTATTCTAAATTATTTATTTGCTATATTCTAATTTATTTATGCACTTAAAATAAATTCGATTTTATTCTAATTCAATATTTATTCTAATTTATTTATTCATTAAATACGAAATTGGAAAATAAATTTGATTTTATTTATTCAATATTTATTTATTCAATACATAATCATAAACATAAAATAAATGTAAAAATAAATACAAATAAAAAACAAAATTAATAAATATAACTCTCATTTTATTAATATCATTCAAACATTACAATAATTAATACATATATTTTACCCTCTTAGGGTAAAAAGTTATTTTCACCCTCTTCGGTATATACCAATAGCTCTTGGGGAAAATAGTGATCCGTCCTGTTGAGGAAAAAGACATCAAGATTCCTTGAGGTAAATTTAAATTTGGTTCATTTTATACCGCCATGATGATTCTTTTTACCACGGTAAAATGATTTTGGGAGTAAAAGGAAGCAAACCTAATTTTACCTCAAGGGATGATGCCCTTTTCCCGAACCCGACGAACCACAACTTTCCCCAAAAGCTACTGGTATATACCTAAAGGGGTATAAAGAGCCTAGATACTATAGAAGCAAAAAAGAAGAAGAGAAAGAGGGGGAGAGTGGGAAGAGATAATGTGAGGAAAAGAGGAAGTTTGTGAGGGTATTTATAGGTAGAAATGACAACCTAGTTTGTATATAACATTAATGTGGTAAAAAAAAAGTGTAAAAGTGGTTAAAAACGTGTAAATTGAATGTTGAAAACTTGACCAAAGTGGAAAAAACGTCTGTTCTTCAGCTCTAACCACCGGCCAACGTGCGTGAGTTAACTCGCGCACATGTCAGTGGTGCGTGACTTAAGTCACGTAGAACTTATAACGTGCGTGAGTTAAAACACGCTGCGTGAGTTAACTCACGCAGAGGTATATTTGAAAATCATGCTGGGCGCAAGTTTTTTGTGCTGGGGAAGAGCAGAATTCCTATAATTTTCATGGTTCAATTTAGTTTTATTAACAATACGATGGTAAATTCATTGACGAAGAAAAACGAGTATATAAAAGTGGGCTTGGTCGGAAGGTTGTTTTCCATCCATGAAACATTCAAGCCATTTTTCATTATTATCACATCCCTATAATGAATTTCTATACAAGAGAGAACATTTGAATCGGTTAAAAAGGTGCATTTATTTTGAAGTGTTGTAGTGATGAATTTCTATATGTGATTATTATCACATATATTAAACGAAAGAAAAAAGTATAAAGAAGATGCAGGACTAAACCAAAACCTCAAGGAAAACAAAGGAAGAAAAAGAAAACCAAAACCGATAGAAAACAAACAAAAAACATAAGGGACAACTCCCATCAAAGAATCTAGCGAGGCGAACGACTGGAAGCATCCACATTGAAACATGTGCTCGTCTCATGCTGCTTCTTCTTTCTTGGGACCAACCATTGAAACGACTGACTTATGTTTATATCAAAATCAACAATTTCCTCATGTTGAGCCATGTTAGGCCAAGATTAACTCAAAAAATTCATAGCTTGTTGTGTCTATGTAGAAACAAGCAACATACTTGCATGTCATGAATAACATATAAACTGGAGTTTAACAAGTTAGAGTTTGTTTAATTAACTGTTTTAAGAGTTAATTGTCAGATGCGTTTTCACCTAAGAATTTCTCTAAATAAAGTTTGGTTAGACATAACCGTTGCAAATTTAGTATATGACCTACAATTTTCAATAAAAATAGTGTGAAAAATTTGTTAATTTTTGACAAAAGGAAAAATTTGTTGATTAGTACTACTACGTTTTTGACGGAATTAATTAGTACTACTATCTATTAAACTAGCTAATCATGATACTTGATAAATTAAGCAAGTTTGATATAGTTGAAATTTGAAAAGAAGCAATTTAAGTACTAGTATAAAGGCTATCATTACTAGAAGACTCTCTTTTCTTAATTGTGTGATCCACGTGTTGAACGACTATGCACCAACCTTGCCCCACCTCGTTGCCAATGAGCTCCGTCGCACATATGCAGACACAAAATCTATATAAATTTTCTGCTAAAAGACACAATTCACTATTGAAATTCTTCCATTATTTTTTCTATGATTTCATCTATATAGTCATCAGTCCTTCGAAAAAAACTATATAGTCATTAGGTGGTTGTTAGTGAGTAGAAACATAGCACTGTCGACTAAGCGGTGGTAGTAGTAACCCCAATAACTCTCATAATATTATTATTATTATTATTATTATTATTATTATTATTATTATTATTATTATTATTATTATTATTATTATTATTATTATTATTATTATTATTATTTGTAGGAAAAAAACATTATTATAAGGTTTAAATAAGGTTTAATTTGTATACATGTAATATTTTTACATGTGTATGATACATCAAATCAAATCACTTTATAATACAACTTTTTTAAGTCAGATAAAAAAATATCTCTACAAATACATGTTTGACATTATTTAATAAGCGAAAAAGATCCTGTTAATTCAAAAGCTGAGTAAAGTCTGACAAAAAATCGTTTAATTTAAAATCGAACTCATGTTCTCTTGAATAATTCGTTATTGATGGAACTCATTAACCACTTGAACTCATATTTTTTTAGATTACTATGTTATTAGTATGAAGTTTTCACCACCGTTTAACAATGACTAATCTTAGTCAAAAAACTTATAGGATATATAAGATGGGTTCTCCCCTTCCAATCAGATCTTTTCTATACACAAGAGTCAGAAATCAAACTCTTGACTCCATATATAAGGAGGTCAAGTCTCTTATCATTTGAAGGAATACATTATAGTAGCTCATTTATCTCTTACTACCACTGCTATATTATGAGTTTAATGCATATACACTTTTAATATGAATTGGCTATACACCGACATTTAATATGAGATACCATAATGTTACACCCTTAGTTTTAAAATGTAGTTACAAAAGTAAAATGATATCAAAATATTAAAGTATATATTTTTAAGTCCATATTTTTTTATAATCAATTGTATTTTAAATCCATATATCCATATTATGTTATAGTCAATTATATTTTAGATTCTGTGAGAAAAATATAGCTATTAAGTAAAACATTTCCATCTTATATTTTCAAACCTTTGCCACTTGTCAGTTGTCACTCACAAGCACATGATTTTGATACAGCATATAGTTTGGTGTAGACCATATTTACGAGTAACGCGGCATTGGATATGAACTTCATGCACGTACGTCATTCCTCATCTCTACATCTTTTCATTATTGTAATATTTTTGAACTTAATTCAATACTTGATTAAATCGGTAACTAAGGTTGGGACCATGCTTTTGCTGTCTCCATTGAATTAACACAACTCAAAAACTAGATAAAAAAACGAAACGTGCGATAATGTGTATACATGACATGATAAACTATGGATTACCATGATTAGTTTCATAATGTAACCACTAGGTGAAATGTTTAGTCCACTCATCCTGTCAAGAATGATCCAATAATAAACAAAGACTTGAGTTCAAATTTTACACTTAATGTAAGAACATGCATGCTGGGGAATAATCTGTTAGTCTTCTATGAGTATCATAATAGGAGAAACCTTGGGGGGTGCTAAGTTAATTAAGTTTATACGTAATCTTGGGGGTACTAAGTTAATTAAGTCTATACGTAACCTTGGGGGTACTAAATTAATTAAGTTTATAGACGAATTACACCAAATAATTCAATTAGTAACTCCCTACCACTATAGATCTTCTAAGACTCTTTAAGTTTTGAGACCGCTTTAAGCACGGTGAACTTTATTGGAAGGAAATTAACACAAACGTCATCAGACTACATCTAAAAAATAAATTTCTATGACTTCTAAGGTTGTGAGGAAGTTATTCGAGTCATGACGTTTTAGATGTACGCACACTTATGTACTATTGACTTAAATAATAAATATTAAAATTGTTTGACCAAATGTTATGACAGGTGTTCGAATGCAACTCTTCCACCTATGTCTATGAGTTTTTCCGTCTATTTACAAAAATAAATAATCGGTCTTTGTCTGCTTTAAATATCAACTAGTATCATAGTTAGGTCTACTAGATTTAAAAAACTTAAATTAATTAAAAGTTTAAACTAAATCTTAAGACTTAACAACAACTTAAAAAACAAGAGAATATATAGGTAGCCACACCACTTGGGCATGTTGAAGACAATTCTCAAAGAAATAAAAGAGATTATTATTTAAGTCACGAGACATTCTTTCATGGTCACAAATATAAATGAATAGTGTTTAGTCACATACACATAAAAATGCATTTCCTCAAAATACTAAATCATTATATTATCAATTTCATTTTCATTATTAAAAAAAAGACTTTGATGCGTGTGTCCAAATACTATTTATTTATGTTTGTGACCATATTAAAATTTCTCTTAAATCACAGGATAAAAAAAGAAAGAAAAGGAAAGTGCGTATAGAGTATGAGTAGGTGAAGAGTGATATATGCACTTTTGGGTGAAGAGTGCTGCACTATATGACACCCACTTTTTATTGAATGAAAGTGAATAAGTTGTCCAAGAGTAAGGACATTTTGGATTAAAGATCACATATATTTTGCTACAAAACTGTCTCATTTTAACTAAATAATAAAGAAAAATGTTAACGAGTGCTTCTATAGTACTCTTTTTAAGAATCTTTAATAGTAAGTTTTTATTAAAATCAGTATAATCAATATATTAAAATTTGTAATATTTAATTTTTTTAAAAAATACTTTATAAATTTAGGATCCATAAAAAGTGTTTCGAGTACAATCAGTAACATTTGTGTTTTTATCCTTGTGTAGGCTGCTATACACAGTGTTGTTTTAGTTTACTATGATAAGGTTTGACGATAAGAGTAGAAAAATTCGAGCACAAACAAAAGTGGATATGGGTATTGCCTTTAATGTCTAATCCACCCATTTGTTTAGCACAAATTAGAAGTTATTGTCTTTAAAGCATGTTAATAAGAGTGTGACTTTGTGGTTTTCTAAATTGGAATTACTATGATCTAAGTCCAATAAAGCTGGAAGATGAATACAAGACATGGAACTCAATAGACTATAAATAGTGATGAATTTCATTTTCTAATAAAAAATAGTCAAATTTACTAGGCCTAGCCTAGCTACTAGCTTGGTAAGTTAGGCATATAATGCAAGTATTTCCCCTGGAAGATAATGTTATTGTTTCGATTGATTAATAAGTTGTACGATAAAATTAAATAAATAAACCAATTTTATATAAAAAAAAAAATATAATATATATATATATATATATATATATATATATATATATATATATATATGTGAAATAAAACGAGTTTTTTCAAAGTTGGGAAGGGTTTTCATACAAGCTGCCAAGTGATGCATCGCAATCCAAAACACCTAACGTGGAAGTGAGATCCGAAGAGAGGAAATATGCAGCCACGTAATTTAACCCATTTCAATATGACGTTATTTTTCTTAATTAATGTCACACCTATTATAAATGAGCTAAATAAAAGATATATAAAACATGTAACTTAAATTCCCTAAAAAATAAAATAAATGTAACTTAAATGTGTATTGCCTAAAAAGTTTGAGTAAAAATGCAATGTCAAAGTCCCTTGTTGTATTTATCACGGTGATCTAGTACAAGTGGTTGGTGTGCAGTGCGTGTAACCCAATTTCTACTATAAGTTGATGCGCAACGCAAGTAAGTATCACATGATATTTAGTTTAATTTCTATTGATCAATAGTGTCATGCTGCATTTACCATCAATATTTAGCGCAAGTGGTTGTTGTGTAATGAGCATGAGTGTGATAAGTCATGGAATACCAAGTTTAATTTTTGAGAAATGATATTTGTACAACCATTTTTTGACAAGTTTTGTGACAACTTTCTCTTTCATATTCACATTCTTTTTTTACTTTCTTTCTATTGCTTTAGTTTTTGTGTCAATATATTTTTTTCTTTATAAATTTATGGTTGTCCCAAAAGTTGTCATTAAAATTTAATGATTGTTTAAATAACACAACTCTTAATTTTTATCTAAAAAGAAGTTTCCTATTTGGTTCCGATATTTAGCCATTGTAGATGACGGTGCTGCCAAACTCCCCAACATATCATCCTCTTTTTCCTATAAATTAAAGCCCTCTCTCCTTTTAGCTTCTAAACCCAACCCCACACACACTACACTCACTCTCAAATTCTCAAACCCCTCTTTTGTACCCATAAAAACACACAAACAACAAGTAGAGCTATACACCAAACACAACAACAAAAGAAAACATGGAGAATGACACAAACACTCAAATTTCCTCTCTTCCATTTTCTCAATCTCCAACATCTTCACAACCACCTATGGCTCCTCAAGTTGTCATGAGTCCTTGTGCTGCTTGCAAGATTTTGAGAAGAAGATGTGCTGAGAAATGTGTTTTGGCACCTTATTTCCCTCCTACTGAACCTTCCAAATTTACCACTGCTCACCGTGTATTTGGTGCCAGCAACATCATCAAGTTCTTACAGGTAGTTTTACTTTACATTACAGGACCACACTAGCCTAAGTAGCTATATAGGCCTATAAAATCTTGTGAATTTGGAATGACAACGAATTTGACAAAATCATAACGACATGTTAGATTTTGTTTAAGTTTTAAAATATTATTTTTGTCAAAGTTAATCTAGCACATCTGATTCCGTCAAATTCACCTAACTATTCACATATTTTGATCTATAAAAAATGCACTGCACATTTGTTATATATTTCACCATTTGACCACGTATGTAAACATGATATTCTACACTAGCGATCTGAATCATGCTCTTTATATGACACGTGATTTTCCTTTTTGTGTCAATATGATGAAGAGACGTAAATGAAGAATGAAGAATAGATAACAAACATACTACTGTGCATAGACTAGTGGACCATTTGTTGACTAGTGTTGTATGATTTTCTATATATGGTATGTTGATGGGGATGAATAGATATGATAAGACTAGTCTCCTAATTAATTTTGAATGATACCCTTAAACTAGTCTCACAAAAGATATAGTACACATCAATATAATTATAATTGCATATATTTTTATTTTATTCCTTCTATTAGTAACACTTTACTATACTATAATTTATTTTAATTTAGCTTACAATGCTATTATTACTATACTAAATCTGTTGTGAAAGAAATTACAGTATACCAATCAATTGCTTGTTTTACATTCAATCATTTTAGAGCAACTGAATCTAAAAATTGTACTATCTTCGATCATTATTATAAAAAAAAATCACTTGTTAGATTTATTGAATAATAAATATGTTTAGCAGAGAAAGTCTTGCTTAGGAACAAACCCAAATGTAAAAAATTTGGCACACTCACTCATATACTTTTTTCTAAAAAATAAATTCATTTAATGATGTTGAATAATTTATTTATCATTTAAATTTTTTTATTGTTGTATGTATTTAAATAATTTTATTTGTGTTTGTATCTATGCAACTTTCTTCATTAGAGGAGGTTTTCTTATTTTTATAGATAGTCAACCTCTAATATCTAGTAGAAAGAATGCAATTTCACTCTCGACGACAAAAGGCCTCAAAATAATGATTTTTCAACAACCTAAATTTAACATATACCGTGTGGTGGGCCTCTACCATTAATTCTAACAAGAAAACCATTTAATACTCAAGACAATATAGTTGACATTTACACATATTTAATTTTTCCTTTGAAAATTCAATTTCATACATAAGCTTTTCTATTATTATTATAAATAAAACTTGATAATAAGTGTCTTTACGGCACATGATAAGAAGTTTAAAGTAACAACTTTAGCTTGGAAATTATGCATTTAATTTATTGAAAAATTAAAAACAACTTTTTTTACATGAAATTTTACAATTATTTCGTTTTTTTGAATCCTTAACAATTATTCAATGGGTTAGTATAACTCATTAAATAATTAATGTATCTAGTTTTTATTATAGATTAGATACATTAATTGTTCATTGTATCTAAAAAATGAAGTGTTACTTATAATAGTGACTAGATGAAGTAGTAATTAAAATGATTTTGTCTATAGTATTTTGACATTAAATGTATACTGGGACCAATTTTTTTGTTTTAAATTACTTATTCATAGTGAAAGACCCTGATAATTCAAAGTTCGAACAATAATTAAATAAAATTTAGACATGATTATTTTTATCAAGATTCTAACTCGAATTTTCTCAAAATTAACTACTTGAGTCAAAGTTGTATAGTGTGACCGATTGAGAGTTCAAGACAAGCATTGATTCAAGCACTCATAATTAATGATAAAATTATTCTCCTCCATTTTTTTTCAGGAACTTCCAGAGTCTCAAAGAGCTGATGCAGTTAGTAGCATGGTTTATGAGGCTAGTGCAAGAATAAGAGACCCTGTGTATGGATGTGCAGGTGCAATTTGTCACCTCCAAAAGCAAGTCAATGAGCTTCAAGCACAACTAGCTAAGTCACAAGCTGAGCTTATTAACATGCAATTACAACAATCCAATCTCCTAGCTTTGATTTGTATGGAAATGAAAGAAACTACTCCAAATGAATCTCCACAACAGTCAGTGGACAACTTCATTTCAAGTCCTGCCTACAGCAGTGATTATCAAAATAATCTCAACTTCTTTGAGGACAACACTAGCCAAAATTCATTGTGGGAGCCTCTTTGGACATGAAGTTGAGCAAATCAATTATAATTTAGAATTGTTCATGAGATACAGTAAGCGCTTGATCTTATAACTTTAAAGAATGAAGTTCAAATCATCTCGGAGATAGTTGTAAAATAGTCATTAATACTACCATTTTAATCAATAATAATTTTCCCCTTCCCCAATTTTTATAAAGAATAAAATTACAATTTTGATCTAATATCAAAGTAACTAGGTTAGCTAGAACATATGTTGCAGTAGGTTAATTCCCTCTATAAGGTTTATTATGGAGACAATAATGTTATGAAGAGCTTATGTAGCAGTAGGTTATAGTTCCCTCTATCAATTTAATGTTGAAATTTTTCCACACCATGTAGTCTTTGCAATATTCAAGATTAAAAGGGGAAATATTTTATTTTGGTGTGTTTATGCTGCTGATGTTTTGAGTTTTAAAACTCTTTTTGGTCACCTAATATTAAAAAAATTGTTCTCCTCATGAGTGTGCCCAATTTCCTCTTCAAAGGTTGCTTTTGACTTTGTGGCTTTGGATCATTATAGTTCAACCATAACACAAATTTTCATTCCAATATAGAGTATGTCAATGTAAAAGACAAATCTAGGCAACATCAACATGGGAGATTGAACAACAACCAAGTATAGCTTTGCACACGTTAAAAAAGTTGCCGTTAGAAAAAAATAAAATTCCTAAATGTCAATTATTATTAAAGAAATGTTAACGAGTGTTCTTAGAGCATTGATTAGAGTACGAAATCAATAAGTTTATATAAAAATTTGTGTAATATTTGCATTGACCAAAAGAACAAGTTGCATTTTCAAGACAAAATTTCTTTTAATAGAATCCTTAAACAATGTCTTTAGACACTCGTTAGCAAAAACTATATTATCCTTGGATCTTAACTCAGTTGGTAAGGACAATGCATAATATATGCAAGGTCTGAGGTTCAACCCCCAGCCACCACAAAAAAAAAGACACTCGTTAACGAAACCTATATTATTATTATTATTATGGTAGTTTAGAGCTTTTTTTAATAATTTTCTCACCCCGTGTTAATAGTTTTGGAGACAACAGCAAATGATCATTAAAAGCCAAAAAGAAGCTTCATTAATTGAACATTCTTTTTGTAAAAAAAGTTGAATACATTTTGATACACCAAAAGTTCTGAATTGTTTGTGAATCAAACCTAACAGTAAACAACATACAACTCTTTGGCTTAACAATGCACCTTTTAAAAATGACAAGATTGTGAAAGGTCATCAGCGTCGGCCCTTTAAATTTAGATGTCTTTGGCGAATCAAGAGAGTGGTGCCCTTATATAAAAAAATCCACAAAAAATGATAAGATTAAGAGAAATGAACTGAAAAACTATTAAACATTTCATTTGACATTGTGCAAGAAGAAAACAAGTATGAATCTTTGATTTATTCCTCTTCCTCTTCCTCTTCCTTTTCCTCTTCCTCTTCCTCTCCCTTTTCCTCTTCTTTGATTTATTCTTGTTTCCTATAAAAAAAAAAGACCAAGCATTTAAAATTATTTAAATATTTTCCTCGTTGAATTGTTGTTAACAATTGCAGTTGCAGCATTGAGATGAAGAGATATTTTTTGTTTACAAATGGAGATGCAGAGATTAAACATAGAGAATGAGAACTACAAAGAAAAGAAACTCATAAACTAGGTAAAATATTGTGACTTTTGAGTGTTAATATTGAAAAGCAAAAAATTTATCTCTTTATTATTCATAACACTCCATATCATTATTTCAATTTAAGTGCCCCAATTAGACTATTGACTATTTACTTGCTTTTCATAGAATCATAGATTACACAAGTTTAATTTGCTGACTGATTTTTTGGTACATGTAGTCAATATTATTTTTATTTTAATATGGATGTAGTCAATATTTTTTGGTTTTGGTACATGTAGTTAACTTATTTCATTTAATCACATCATTTACTAGTTTTGAATTTGTAGTGCCCCTATAATTTTGTCAGCAATTAGCATTTTTTTTAATGGTAATATATATAGGTAGTAAAAAAAGATTGGTGCCCCTAAAATTGTGGTGTCCTGGGCTACCGCCATCACACAAGGCCAAAATGGATAATAACCTATAAACACAATGCCACAATTAAGGGGGCGAGAAGACCGACCTTTTAGCGTCTTAACAATTTGTATTTTTGAAATAAAGTTCTCTTTAATAAATTAAATTCTTCAACCAATACCTTAAAATTTAAAAACACTCGTTATCAAGATCCTAGTATAATTTTATTTTATAATTATGTATAAGTGAGACTCAGGTTTTGAAATATTTTAATTGGAGAACCATTTTTTTGACCGGGATTGGAGTCGAGGGCGGACCCAATATAAGGCACAACCACACCAAATTACAACCCAATTTTTTTTTTTTTTTTTGTATACTAGACTTAAATGATCTATTATATATAATATATGTTGTATGTTTTGCATGTGTTATAACTCGGCTTAACGGTAGATAATGCTTTAACAATCAACACGTCATTGATTCAACTCTCCGTGGACCAATTTTCATAAGTACGCTTAGTTAATATATATAGTTTCTTTGATATTTTAGCCACACCAATATCAAAAGTTTATATCCACCCCTGATTGGTGTTCACTATTTTGAAGAGACAATTGAGTGCAGTGAGTATACGAATATAATGATCAGCACACGTGATTGTGTGGAACTGTAATAAAAAGTTCAGCAATGATAAGTGAACACAAAGAAACCAACACAATACAGACACCACTGTATATTTATACGATGTTTTCTACTTTTTTTGTTTTTTTTCCCTGTTACTGTATCTTCTCTCACCCCTCCACCATTTGCTTCTCCCTCATAGCTCACACCACCACTACCATTCCACACACTCACCCCTCTTCAACTGTCCGGCCACCAGCGACCACTGCCGTTCTCCTTTCCAATTTATCCTTTGCAAAAGCGACCGAAAAAAACAGATCTGAAACCATAGAAGCAAAACAATGCAGCAGCGGGGGAGAGAGAGAGAGGGAGAGAAAGAGGGAGAGAGAGAGAGAGAGAGAGAGAGAGAGAGAGAGAGGCGACAACCAGTGAGATGAAGGTCGTGGTCGAAGCGAGGGAAAAGAGGAGGTTGCCATGTATAATGTCAGATTTGAAAGGTCAGTGGTGATTGCACTTGCACCTCTTCACCGGAATTCTTTCTGGCCCGGTCTCTCTCATTGGTGGTGGATTAGGATGGCGGGGTGGTGATTGATGTTGACGGCCGGCGATGATGGTGGTGGTCTGAACTGTGTTTATGTTTAGAGATGGAGGGGAGAAAGAAAGAGAATAGACGATAAGAGAGAGAGAGAGAGAGAGAGAGAGAGAGGTTGCAGCTGTAAATTCAATTATACCCCTAGATTTTATTGGAAACTACGAGATTGCCCCTAGTGTCGTATTTGTGTCTAAAAAGGTGTGTTTAGATATCATTTCTGTAAAAAGGAGGAGGCAGTAAATAAAATCACGTGCTGCCCACGTGAGATGATTTCGAAGCAACCAACCAATAATTACAATGTCACCTGTCGACAATTCATCTTGTTTTTCTCGTCTATAACAGAAAATCCTCTTTCACCGAACATGCAATAATCTTTTGCGTGTGAAGGGAATTACTAGCTTTTTATAAAAGGAGGGCTAACTTGTGCATCTTTATTTTGTCAAGACTAACTTGTGAATTTTAAAGCCTAAAATGAATTAAATGTATAAATATTTTGATGAAATAAGTGTATTGAATTTAATTTTAAATTTTATATTAATCGAAGGCGAATATTTAAAATAATATTTTTACTTTTAAGATATTTAATACGTGTTTAGAAGTCATAAGTTAGCATAATTCTATTTATATTTGACTTAAGTGTAGATTTGCATAGGGTATTTGAAATGTAATTTTTTATATTTGACTTGAATCGTAAATTTGTTGGAGTACTTAATTCTTATTAGTGGTCATTCGAATGGTTGTTTTGTTAATCATTTTTCCATAAAAAATAGGGTTCATATTTTTTTTTTTATACATATAGCAAAAAGGCTTAAATATGTCTTCATCCCTGTAAATATAGGTCATTTGAATTTTCTTCCCTAAAGTTACTAATCCTTCCATTTTGCCATTGCAAATATTAATCATTTGAAAAGTGGTCCTAATTACATCTGATTAGTAATTTCATGGACAAAAATTCAAATGACCTATATTTACAAGGACGAAAGACCTATTTAAGCCAACCACTTCTCCCAATCATCACTTACCACATGGGCACCATGGCGCTAATGACAATCCACCTCAGGAAAAAAACTAAGTAGGACCAAAAGTCAAATGGTTAAATTTTGTAGTGGCAGATTGGAATGATTAGTAACTTCAGGGACGAAAGTTCAAATGACCTATATTTGCAGGGACGAAAGACATATTTAAGCCTAGCAAAAATCGTTTTTCCATCCTCATAAAAAAAGTGGTATCTTTGGTTCTCATAATTTTTTTACACCACATGTCATAGTGAGCTTAACTCAGACATGCATTATTATATGCAGGGGTTAGAGTTCAAACCCTGTACGCCCCACTTATTCATCTTAAAAAAGGTGAATTCTAATCATTAAGCTACTTAACAAAAAAATAATTTACACCACATAATTTCAGTTTGTGTTAAATCAAAATAGTTTAAGTAAGTACATAGTTACATGTTTGAATGCTCAAACTCACATCCAACATTGCTTCCACTACAACTTTTTAGAAGCTCCAAATCTTAATTTTTGAGGCAATGTGGTCTTTCAGAGGGATTTGGCTCAGTATGTCGTAGTTTTAGACACTCACTGATGATCTTTAAATTCTTAAATGATTTTTTGTATCCATTAAAGTGTTTTTAACATTAAATGAATGAAATATGAATTTTTTTTAACTTCTGAAAATTCAAGATAAAAATAATGAAAATTTGGACATTGTAATCAAATTTTGATGATAAATTTTATAATATGCAAAACACCTCCGCAAAAAAAAAAATTATTTAAAAATTTAAGGTTAATTAAATACATTTGAATTTAGCAGGGAATAAAATTACATGTTGGAAATATTGGTAGGGGCACAAACATTCTACTTATTTTATGAGTACATAAAACAAAATTTGCGCTATATTATATAGGGACAAATTCATTTGTCCCTAAAAAATAACAAAGGAAAAAGACTCAATGTATTGACATTAAAATTTCCAAAAGGATGATATATATTAATAAAGGAAAATGATAGATCCACCACTCCCTTTTGTACACATTCTATACCACTTGCTGATGTGGATGACAATTCTGTAATTTTATTAAAAAGCATGGGGTAAAAATGATATTTCATGTTTTCTCTATCCTCACCCTCTCTGAACTTTCTCCTTCCCCTCAAATCTTATATGCATTTTTTCTTTTCTCTCTACTCCTTCTCTCTTATTAGGATGATCTATCTCTCTTTTTCTCTTCTCACTTATTCCGTGCTATTTTCTTGCAATCTTGCAGGTTCATGTTGTTATGTTTTTCAATGTTACATATGTTCAATTGAAATACAAAAATTTGATGACTAATTGGATTTGGTATGAATGCTATATACAAAAATTTCTTGACTAAATGGCTTTGGTTGATAAATGTTGTTTGCCTCGCCTGAGTTTTCTCGATATCCAACGACGACGGCGACGTGGTCGGAGTGTGGTGGAGTGAGAGGGCAGTGACGAGGACGACGATGTTGACGGAGTGTGGTGAGAACGGCGGCAACTATGATGGTAATGGTGATGGTGGTGCGATTTGAGGGTGGTGAACGAGAAGAGTTGTGGATGGTGTGAAGGCCACGACAGTTGTGGTGCTGGTGGAGTGTTGTGTTGCAGAGGGGGTGGGGCGGAGGTACGATGACAAGGAGACGATGGTAGTGTTGAGAGAGGCCAGGAGGGGGTGGCGACGGAAAACAAAACAGCGGTGGAAAACGAAACGGCGGTGGGAGGTGGGGAAAAAGAGAGGCACGGGAGTGAATAAAAGAGAAAACATTGATTTTTTTCTTGTACAAATGACATGGATTAAGATGGATTTTTTAATATAAATTTTGCCAGCTAAGAGTGGTACAAGGGTGGTACATCCACATAAGGATGTCAATGTATAACCACTCATTAATAAAACATATTATCCCTCCCTCTTATAAGTGTCTTATTTTCATTTTTTTCCTATCACAAAATAACTGTCACTTTAGAATACTAATGCAAAATTTATTATTATATTTTTTTTACGACTATACCCTTGAATTTCACTTAGTAAGCCACTAACTACCATGAAAAATGTGCTAGTGGATCACTTTGCTTAATCCCCTTACTATTTTTCATCTCTTCCGTAGAACTCTCATTCACCAAAACCGACAAATCCTTCGAATACACATAAGCCCGCATCCAACCTCTCCATTTTTCATCAAAACCAAACCTCGTAAACATATAATCCAAGAAACTTCAACTCACTGAATCATAGTCTTTTCTCAAATCAACCTTAAAGATCATATACTCCTTATCCCTCTTTTCAAGGTCTACCACTGTTCCATCAATAATTAGATAATATAATATTTGATATATTTTTTTAATAGAATTAATACAATACAATGTAACTGTTCTCTTCAAGTTTTAAATAGGATAAGGGTCAAGTTTACGATTATGATTTATTGTTTGACTACATCATTGTTTACTCATAACTAATTGTTAAGATCTTAATATAGTTTTTTAAACGATTTAATCAAACATTTTTAACATGCTGCATTTGATTATGCAGTAGTTTCTCGTTCAAAGTTATCGTCTTATCTTTTCCTTAACTTAGTACAAACACGATGACGTGCATCGTTTCATGATGTATACATTTTGAATGGATCCGAACCCAGGGAAAAACTAATGCATGCATGTGCTTGCCATCAATTTTGTGAGCAAATTGAATACATCATCCGAAAGAAGTATCCGATTATTGTGCATATTCGTCCAATAATTCACTTCAGAGTATATAAAATAAGTAGTTTGAAATGTACATACATATTACTTCATTTACAAAGAAATGTTGCAGTCAACCACTTCACACATGCAGATTCACAATTTTTACCATTAATATATTTAATTATTTACAATAAACAATTTTATATATATATATATATATATATATATCTAATATTTTGAAAATATTTATCGTGACAAATCAAACAACATCTTACATGTTAACATTTGTATTTATATATTAGTTAAAAATATGGTCAAAGTAAGTTGTGTGAATAGTACATATCATAAAAATGCGGCTTGTATTTCGGAAATGAGGGAGTGCATTTGATCTTTATTATAAGAAATTTTTGCGATTCTTTACCCTCATTTAAAATATATATTTTCTAATATTAAGAATGTATTTAATATCACACAATTTTTCACATGATATATTTAAAAATATAAAAAATTACAATAATAAATAATTTTATTGGTTTTTATATTTTTTGTTTTTCTTCTTATAATTTGAAATTGGGAAGAGTAATAATTAATTATGAATGTATAGCAGTTGAAATGAATTTTTTTTTATATATTCTAAGTTGTTCACTTTAGAAGAAATTATAAATCTATTGAGTCCCTTATACCCTAACCCATGTGGCCTGATCATGTGTCATGATCAATCGCTCTTACTCAAATTCTGATATTCTTTCTGTCTTTGAGACTTTAGTTTGATCGCTAATCTGGATTATTCCTTAATGTTGTATTGTTATACACTTAATAGTTAATACACATGATTCACATTTGCCATAATAAAAAATGAGGACCAGCTAGCGACCAGCATTAATCTGGCTTCTACTTGAAGTTCTGTCATAGATAAGATGATTCATTAGCCAACTTCCAAAAATGAGGACCAGTGTTATTGCTGCACATGAACCACAATAGATGAAAATTCAATATTGATATCTTCTGCATTACAAGCTGGTACTTGATGTGAAAACTAATAATTTTGCATTTGCTAGATAAGGGTATAAAAAAAATGGAAAGCTCATTTTTAATGAGTTAAAAAAATGGAATGTTATCCTACAAATAATAACTGTGCAATTTGGGAAGCCTATCAACCCATTGATTGCCTTCCAGAATAATGTGTGAGATAATAAAATGTATACTTTCTAATAAGAGTCATTCAATTGAGCAAACGAGTTATTAAATTCCAAAGAACCGTATAGTGAGACTTGAAAACATATAAATTGTGAATCAAATTCAATTCAGAGACAATGTCACCCTTTTTTATAAGCAATCTCAATTGCGAGCATAATAACCATCAATTCAACATAGAAAGCATTATTGATACCTAGATTGTAAGCAAAACATCTAATAAAAGCTGCAGAAGTATCTCTAAAAATAATCCTCCACAAACAGTTGGACCAGGGTTATCATTAACAAACCATTAGTGCTGCATTTTTTTTTTGGTTAAATTTGTATCTTTTAAATTTGATTCTAAAGCAATATATATACGGTCCATTTATAGCTCCTTCCTTGTCTTGTAGTCCCTTGATTCCTTTTTAAGTATACTACGGATTTAGCGTTTATATATAACTGTCGTTTTGATATTTTAAAAATATAATTTGTTAATTATTCATTAGTGTTGCATTTGAACCAGTATACCTTTGAGGATACCAAAAAAACCTCTTTAATTATTTGATTAGACAAAGAAATGTCTATTATATAATTGCATAATTCTATATTATAAAGTAAAGTTATTGTATCTATGAAAATTTTCAAGTGTTCCCATATAAATTTTTGCCTAAGTCATCTTTATTTATTTTTCAACTTTGATTGAAGTAAATAAATAACAATCATTAAAACCAAAATATCTTCTCCATATACGAGAGTCAGAAATTGAATTTATGACAATTTGTTAATGGTCAAAGTCTCTTACCACAATTGAATCAATTCAATATTAATAGTCAAATAATTGCTTGTACTACCTCTATCCTCTAAATATAAGACCTTTTTTCAGATTTTTTTTTCCCTAGTTGTTCTTTTTATGCATACACATATTTATTTGACATATTTTTCTTTAATCATCAATAAGGACTATATTAAAACCATAAATTAACACACTCTCTTCCTTCAAAAAAAAAATCTCTCTCAACTTATTAAAGGATAAAATTATAAAAATAATAGTAATTACAATGAATGTGACAAAGGCAGTATAACTTCATAAGTTGCTCCTTAGCAAATATTATTTGTGCATATAATTATTATGATGCATGTGTATGATTTTGATGAGTTTTAGGTGAAAATGAGTATTAATGAGAAAAAATGATAATAAAAGCTTATTAAAATCACAATAATCATTGAAAACTCCACGTATGAGACCATCCACAATGGTGGATACTTCACATATTTAGCACCACATTAAATAGGCACCCCCATTGTGGAGTATAATACATGGGTGGCTATGGAAACACCCTCTTTCTCTCTCTTTTCATTTTTCATAGGGTCCCATTTAATAAATCTTAATAAAATAAATAAATTTTGTTGAAATATAATGATATAAAATTATTTGCAGGACCTATTTAATATTTTCTTTTAAGGTGTTGGGTTGGAGGAAATTGATGCTTATAAAGTATTATGGTAAAATGAGTGATGTGGACATATGAATTCAATTTAAGCACCCAATTTAGGGTGCTCTGTTGTGGATGGTCTGAGTGGAGGAGTTGAAGTTTGAAACTTAGTCACAATATCCTACCCAATAATTTCGACATTTTTACCGGTTGAATATAACTCGTGGACGCAATGAATGTATAACTATGCACTAAATGAAACACAATGGACTAAATTAAATTTCACATTGTTGCTTCATTCTCCATTGATGATAAGAAATCAAGTGATTGATAGACAAATTATTGTTCACATTCTAGTGTTATCAAAAGTTTTGCGAATCTTGTAGAGATGCATGTGTATGATTTTTATGAGTTTCGGTGAAAATGGGTATCAATTGAATTTGACAGGGAAAATAAAGTAGTGACAAACTTTGAGAGAAATTTTATTATCAACCACTATTTTAACCGTGACTACAATTCCGGAAAACATTCTTTATTTCATTGTGATAAACATTTTATAGTAATATTATGAGTAATTAAAATTAAAAAGATAAAATAAATTTTATCTCACCGCACTTTCGGTAAACAATATTTACTAGTTATTATAATTTTAAAAAAAATAGAAAATAGATTTTTTTAACACAAAAACTCATTTAACTATTAATTTGAAGATCAAATGGAGTTCGTAAGGTTAGGGAGTTTAACCTTTATTTATTAGGTAAACAATGTTGGATATGCATGTGAATCAGGGGGTTGTTGTTTAAGATGTTGCCAACTCGGTATGGTTTGAAGGATGGTCGTGTGTGTCGGTGTGGTAGAAAGATATTATGGGTGTCAAAAAATGTGTTGAGGTAGAAGTTGATAATTTGTTTGATGATAACTTAGTAAGAGCGGTGGATGAAGAAGCTAATAATTTATTTTGATTAGACCATTGACTGAAATGAGGACCTTTATGTTTAAGATTTAAGAGGTTGTTTGAATTAGCTAATAATCGTTTTGTGTCAGTTGAGGAGATGTGTGATTTATGTTAGGCGTCGAAGGTGATGGGTGAAGGTGGTCTATGAGACTTCATTCTTGGGAGGAGGGAAAGTTTGGATGAGTGTTTTCTGTTGTTGTATAATATATTTTTGCAAGAAAACAAAAGAGATGTTTGAGATTGGCAACTAAATCCTGATGAAGGTGCTCTCTACTCTTACGGAAATCACATGAAACAAGAGAGTTCCGTTAAAAATGTCGGTGTTCGCGTGACGATTTCTTTTACAGTAGAATTCCAATTAAGGATAACTTGTTATGTCATGGAATCTTACATGATGGTTCTCGTCTATGCATTGGAGGTTATGGGGCAGATGAATATGTTCATCATTGTTTTTCTTATTGTGATTGGTTTGGTGAAATTTGGGATCTAGTTTTAAATTGGTTTCGCATTTATAGCATTCTCTCTAATTATGCTTCTAAAGCATCCACAATGGAAAAAAAAAAAATCCATTTTTGGGTACTTAAACGGGTCTCACGTGTACATATTACTTATTTATAATTTTTTAATAGTAGTGCCTAATAAGAACTCAATCCCTCCAACTCTGTATCTCCCAAAAATTTTCTTAAATGAGACCCGCTAATCAACTATCAATAATTTTAAATCATTGCATTTCAATTTTTTAATATTAATAGAGTGAGGGTCCTGGTTAAAAGTGAGGGTCTTAAGTAAGACCCCGGATCTTATAAGAGCCTGAAAAAGATTCTTCCAAAATGATTAAGACCCTCCCATTAGAAATGGTCTAATCATGCTACCTAGTTTGGTGGCTCGGTGTTGTGCTCTCTAAAGAGATACATGCAAGTCTTCATCTTAACCGAGTTGCTCATGTTTGAAGTATTTGGACGGAGAAAAATGCTTGTGTTTTTCGTGATAAAGGGCTTTTGATTCACATACTTGAACTTGATAAGGTGAAAATGTTAGTCATTTGGTGGCTTAAACCTAATTTATCTTTTTGATTTACATGTCTGATGGAAAAATGGATAAATCCCTTAGTTTATCTTGAGATGCCCACTTAGCACTTCAATTATTTTTGTTTAACCGGTTTAGGTTTCTGGTACTTTTGTATGACTTTTGTTTGTTACTATTATATGCACATCTTGTGATAAGATGATAATTGTTTAATTTCATTTCATTCTGGCTTCTAAAAAAAATCGGTACACGTCAAATTGCCGAATGTACCGTAAAAATTCTCTCATTTAGTACTAAGGTTACCAATTCATTTTTAAAGCAAGAAGGAAAATGCTGCAATGGAATGGAAGTCATATAAAGCACAAAACATCCAATGCTAAAATAGTAAAACTTTTCAATCTTAAGACTTTGTCTGTCCTTGATCGAATGTTTCTCACCAACAGAGCACAACTTATTGGAAAATGTATTTTTCCTTCATTTTATTATTCTTATAAGTTTGGATGGGACTGATTGCATGTTTTCTTTTAATATAAGATTTTGCTTTACAATACTATCAACTGGACATGGCCTTAATAATCACAATAAACATTATTGAACTTTTATTTAGCACTTCATCTTTATACTTAATTATTATTTTTATCATCCTTAAAAATTATGATAAAGGGTAATATATAATTTATGCAAGCCTTTCTATTGGACTTTGATCTTATTATATATAGCAAGTATCAAGCTACATATACATCCAATTTGATGTAAAGGAAGATTCTTAGGAATTCCTCAAACACGGGGGACTAATGATATTTTATTTAAGTTCAAAGTTTTATAGTCATTAAACATGGGGATATAGATATTTGATTTATGTTTCCATCAATATTTTCCATTCATTTATTTTGTGGTGACATTTGGAGCCATCAAGAGATGTTTAATTTATTGTTGAGAAGGACTTTGTTGATTAGAATATCTTTTATCTATGCAATATTTGTTTTTGTTACTTTTTATCTCATATCGTTGTTTGATGATTATCAGTCAATATTGTGTAATGGAACTAAAAGAGATTAAATGGAATATTGTTGATTAAATGGAGTATTTTACATTGTGTTTTGAGAGTTAACATCTATGACATTACAAAAAAATACTAATTTCTCCCGTGCGTTTGCACCGGTGGAAATCCTCTTGTCTGACATGTGTCTCCTAAAAAAAAACCATGTTCCCACTATCTTTTTATTATAAATAAACTCTCCTTGTTCTTCCTTATCACTCAAGCTAGCTTCAATAATTGTAAGCAATACAAAAATCATGGGAAACAAAGCGCCCCTTTTGATCATGTTTCTTATTCTTTGTCATGGTGTGTCCATGACAATGGGAATGTGGGTCGAGGCAGAAGATAGATCAAATGGACCTTCAACGCAAGACAAAAAATTGTTCTTGTTGCAAAACTCAAAGCGTGTGGTGAAGACTGACGCAAGAGAGATGAGAGTGTTGGAGAGTCATGGTGGTAGAATATCTGAAAGACGCTTGCACGTTGGTTTTATCACTATGGAACCAAGCTCACTTTTTGTTCCTCAATA
>Ga0228710_1004572_pt1 | contig 21825 bp, 17 predicted proteins | sample MedpolnodulmetaG_FD_177995 | JGI IMG/M metagenome (GOLD analysis project Ga0228710, IMG submission 177995) | Root nodule microbial communities from Medicago polymorpha collected in Santa Monica, California, United States - pink nodules | ecosystem: Host-associated > Plants > Roots > Nodule...
GAATAGTACTTTGATTATGGATCCTGCACACTTGAACAAATTGTTTAGCATATCCAATTGATTATTTTTAATACCTTGTTATTGTCAAAACTCAATAGGTGATTTGTGAAACACCCTTGTTCCAACACAACTTTGTGCTTGCATTTAAGAATATAACTATTTTTATTTTCTGATTTACTATCCATATATGTTTCTTTGTTTTCCCTCGAAACAATCTTACATACCACCGGAAAAGCAAAAGCAAGAAACCATAGACATTCACAAACAATTAAATACATTTATATTAATTTTACATCAATAAGCCAGGATTAGCAATGGTCGTCAACAAGACAATTTATTATCTTTTCACTATCTAGTCATGCTTACAAGTTGTCTCAAATATCGATGAAGAGATAAAACATACATCTTTTGAAAAACCAGGGGTATTGTGTGTTATTTCAAATTTTTAAAGTAAAGTTATGATATACCGATGAATTGAAATTGTTCTATATGTTTCTATAACTGCTTATGGTATTGTCAGCAACTACAGCTTGCAAAAGGAGACAGTGAAAACTTCGACAAGCCTATTAGTGTCAACAACTACAACTTGCAAAGAAGATATTGAACACTTCGACAAGCCTATTAGTAATTCAGAAACTGCTTAAATAGTGTCTAAACTTTATGGTTTAGAAGTACAAAACCGCTAGATTTCGGGTGTACTACTTCATATTTTTATTTCCTTAAAGTCTTAAATTTCATTAAAATTATCTGGTTGATTAAAACTACTTATTTACTTATTTCCATTTTATATTAATTGGTTTTGTTGACTAATATGTAATATAAAATTGATGATAAATGTTGTATAATCTCAATTATATTGTTGAAGTTGACTTTCAGAAATGAGATTCACATGTAAACTGATATTTCAAATCTATATTTCTGAAAGTAACACTTGCGTTAAATAACTAGCATTTAGACGTGCACAGAGTGTCCATTTGTCACATCATTTCATTACGTTAATGCGTATAAATTACAAGGAGTAATGTTTATGAAATTTTGATTAAAATTATATTGATTTGGTTAAAATTATAAGTATATATAATGGATATTTTACACTTTTATATTGTAATAAATTATAGCTATCTTTTTCAATGTTATCAACAATATAGCAAATATAATATATTTCAAAAAGAAATAATAACAATATAAATTCTTATCTTTTTGGATAACACCAACAAAATAGTATTTTTATTGTCGAATTTATTTAAGTTTATAATTGAAAGGAGAAAAAATTGATCCAAAACGGTTTATTTACTTTATATATAGTCCAAAACAGTTTATTTTCTTTATATATACTATAGATTATACCCGTGTTAATCATATGAGTGAGTAAGAGAAAAGAAAGGAATATGATAAACAAATGACATGTCTTGGAAATTCATAAAGCTTAAATGTTTTTTTCTAGTTACACCCCATCGAAGTTTCAATTACACCCTTTTTAGACAAAAATAATATATCCAAATTTTTAATGATAATCATTTTCTAATTTAGCATCGTATTCTTCTTATCTCTTATTTCTTCCTAAAATGTCTTTTATTTTGAACATGTTTGCAAGAAGAAGAAAGAAAATAAAATATAAATTAATTGACGAAGATAAATGAGAGACTAAACAAATAATTAAAATTGATAATGTTTTCTGTCTAACTTCAAAGTGGTAATGATGTAATTTCTAATTTCACTATAAAATAATGGAATGTTACAAATAAATTGATTATTTTACAAAAATGTATTTTTTCATAACGCTAAAAATTTACAATCACTTTGTATTACTTACATATATAATATTCATTCTCACGTGACATGCATGACTCTAAGAGTCGTGTTTCATGACTCAAAAAATGAAGGAGATATGTAGTTGGTGGTGATCTTTGTGATTGAAATTTATGACTCTGAGAATCATGTTTTATTTATGAGAATGGGGATGAATCAATTATATGTGATTTATCTAATATTCATAATTGTGTTTTTATCTTTCCTTTAATTAAGTTTCGTAATACTTAAATTTATGTTTTAAATTAATCATCCTATTAGCCGGTCTCAGAAGATAAGCGATTACACTATTAGGCGACGAAACTTCCGCATCATGTGAAAGTTAGGTGAGGTTAGAACAGTAGAACGAGGGAGATGATTCTTTCTCAATGCTAATAACTCAGTATGTGGGTCATAAAAGCCTCATAACATGAGTTATACATATTGGGACTACATAATGATGCAAGAAATCCATGTACCCTATTTTTAGCACCGCTAATGACTTAAAGGAATGAGTGAGAACACATGATCTTCATTGTGCTACACACTATGGACCTCGTCAACGAATCACAACGAGAAGAGGAGATTGAAGTTGAACATGATTTTCAACAAAAGGTGCAAACTTGGCAACATTTACTTGATAAATTTAAGCGTTAGTCTTTTTTATGGTTGAATCAAAATATGTTACGTTCGATTTCAACTATCATCTTTAGAGACTTAATCCTCTTATATGTTTGAGAGTGGTTGCTTAGAATGTTTTCATGTTGTTTTTGCGGACTTTGGTTATTGTTGTAATTGCGTAAACTTTTGATTTGTTGTTTCCGGTCACATCTTGTCTCGAGAGGATATGGTGCGTTATCTAATATAGTTTTATTTTGGCTTCTTAAAAAAAAAATGTTGTGGGTTTTACCATATGCTCAGATTGTTTTTGTAGGGTAAGCATGATGTTACTTAGGGCATGAAATAAGTTTACTCCTTGCATTCACCATATTATATATTTTTTAAACTCCAATTTAGCACGACAAGTAATATCCAATTGAAATGCATAGTAGTATTATTTTCCTTTTGTAAAAAAAAACATTATTGCATTTGCATTTGTTTTCCCAAGTGGCAATTTCCTTTACCGTGTTAAACTTTTTTTTTTACAAGTTTACCGTATTAGACATATCAATATCAATTTAAATATGCACTATAAAGTTGATTTATATTAAAGTTGGTTCCATTTAAGGTACACTCTTCTTCCTCTTAATATTTTCATCATTTATTGGAGTAACATGAACATTAATGGACACATGGATAGTTGAGTAGTCTTTTAGGAGGGATCGACCCTAGACTCTATAGTGTCTTTTGTGCATGCAATTTGATGAGATCATGTTGATTATATGTATGGGATTTAAGATAGAATTTTGCGTAATTCTATTGTTGTGATTCTTGTGAACACCAAATGGGCATGTTGAGTTGGTTATATCTATGGGATTAAAAACCAACAAATAATATATTTATGTAATGTCTCAGAAATAAAAAAATATATATTATTAAAAAAATTATATGTAATCAGAAATCTTTATTCAGTTTTAAAATTATCAAATAATATTCATTTTAGTCCAATTTCAAATTTTATGGATTGAGTTGCATTGCAATTTACAAAGATCAGGTTGTATTCGGATAGAGTTAATGCAACTGCATCTAAGCTTGTATTCCAAGCTCCTCACTCCTCACAAAATATAAGTGTAATTAAAGAACATTTCTCCATTGTTCAGTCACATCATATCTCTAATCCAGCAAATTTCAAGTTATGAATCTGAGGCATCGTCATCAAAATCTGTGATAACTAAAACTAGAGCGAGAATAGAACGAAAATACACACGAATAGAGCAAGTTATGTACCAGTGATTTGATGAGAAATGCCTAAATGTGAGGTGTTGGTCGTGTGACCAAGTAAGAGTTTCTCGTGATTTGAGTCTATAAAATGTTATACTCAATATGCATTCAAAACCTTTGTTTGTACTTACTACTACTTTTTCCCGACTGCACCCTCCCCATCCCCGACACCAAACCAACATGACTCATTCAAATTTCGACTAAATACATGAATAGAACAAAAATAACAACTCCCATAGACCAAAGGCACCAATCTCAATGATTCAAACCCGACTCAAAAACCAACCTTGCTGACAATAATTCAACAAAGGATATCGACCACTCAATAACTTAGCAACAAAACAACCTGAAGACTAGGACTATGAGAGAGTATTGATAAAAGTGCCACGAAGGTCAACCACCAAACTTTTCCATATTGCCTTGTCGAAAATATGAACATATCATAATCAAGCAGATGAAGCAGGCTCTTCGACTTTCTTTGCTGTATCTTCCTTGCTTTCTTTTTCTGGTGTCTCTTTCTCCTTAGTTTTCTCCTCAGATTTCTCTTCGTCTTTCTTTTCTGCATCTGCTTTCCCTTCAACGCTCAAATTCTCAAGGAGATCAGCAGCAGTCGATGCATCCTTGCTTTCCTCTTTGTTCAGGGATTCAGCAATTTCTTGAAATGTCTCTATGAACTTTCTGCAATCTAACAGTACGATGAAGTAACAGTTAGTATATGCCATAAATTTACACTCGACGATTAATAGGCTAGAAGAACAATATAAGCCTGGAAAAGCGAAATGTTTGCAATCCAATGGAAAGACAGCAGCAATGAACTAAATCATTATACGGGATAAAGCTAGTATATAAATATATAAAATAATATCATTATTAGAAGTGCCATAGGAGTTACATTAGAAGTGCCATAGGATCATGTTACGTTAGAAGTGCCACAGGATCATGTTAGGTAAAAAAACTGTCACACCCATCCACAAAATACTACTTAACCCTGGCCATTATAAGCCGGGAAAAGCATTGTAAAGAAAAGGTGCACATAATTCGACCAAGGACAAACATTTAAAACACCTGTACACTAATTTTGTTAGGTAAATTAGGATCATTAGCGCCATTGTGCCCACACACAGGTACAACAGCCTTCGGTAATGTCACACACTTATAGCAACCAAGTTCATCTCACTCACATCTTCACGTTTGGATGTCTAAATAATTTGTACATGATCGTATGGAATAAATAAGTACTTGTAGTATAAGTTTGAATTTCATACCATAGGATCGGAAAAGGAAGAAAAAAACAGATATCCATCAATATCCAAACAATCACTGCAACCATCTAAAATAAACTATTTCAACATAATTTCATTTAACAAGAGTTATTTTACAATCAAACTTAAGAGGAACCTAGCCTACAGGTCGTGCTGTTTATATAAAAAAAACATAGAAACCTACAATAAAGACAGGTATCTTTCATAAACAATCATCTCAAAAGAGAAATTGAACTAGTGTTGCTTGTTGTAACATGTAAAAGCTATTTCAGTAACCCAACCCATTTTAGCATCAGCATCTAAGCCAATGATCCCAACAGGATTTTCATGAAATAGCGCAAAGGTACAAAACCACAAGTTTATCTTAAAGTTTGGATAACAGAGCTGTGAACTCTGAACATTTCAAAAACATAGTTCCAACTTCTATATTCAAAACCTCTAAAATTAAATGAAATGTAACAAATAAATAATCCACTTAGGTTGCAACTAGCTAGTGGGTGCAGAACAAACACTTTCGCCTGCTAAATACTGCACTTAAAATAGCAATTACCAATACCAGAACCACACACTCCGAGTTAAGTATATTTAACTAGATTAATCAGGACAACCCCAAGGAATATCAGATTAAAAGCACTTACAAGTACTAATTAGTGTGTATGCATTTTAAAAATATATTGAAATTCTTTGTAAAATTCTGAAAAAATTCAAAACATTGTTTGCAGTTTTTCCCAAAACAGGTACATTTCACTCACATCTTCAAGTTTGGATGTCTAAAGAATTTGTACATGATTGTATGAAATAAGTACTTGTATAGCAGATGTTTGAATTCCATAACAAAAAATCAAGAAAACAAATACAGTTATATCAATCCAACAATCACCATAAGCATCTAAAATAAATTCTTTCGACATAACTTCATTTAACAATTATTATACAGTCAAACTATAGAAGAACATAACCTACACACCACTGCCATTTTTTATATAAAACATAGAAAAAGAAAACACCAATAAAGAACAGTCTATCATCAAACATAGCAAACACGACGGCACAACACTAAAACCTACCGTGCAAGATGGCAAAAATCCAAATGAATAAGTGAACACATTAACACGCATAAACAAAGGAATACATGTAAATGCTACTCTAATAACCAATCTAAGCATCAGCCCCTAAAAGCAAACGATCCCAACAAGATTTTCATGAAATAGCACAAAATTACAAAACCACAAGTTCATCATAAAATTGAGTTCAGAGCAGTTAACTCTGAACATTTCACAAACATAGTTCCAATTTCCATATTCAAAACCCCTAAAAGTAAACTAAACGTTACACCCAAACAAATACAAAGGTTGCAGCTAGCTAGTGGGTGCAAAACAAACAGTTTGCTTAGTTGGCTAATTACTAACACTTAAAATAACAATTACTAATACCAGCACCAAATTCAGTGAGTTAAGCCAATTTAACTTAGATTAATCAGTGCAACACCAAGGAATGTCAAATAAATATAACTCATAAAACAACCTTATTTGGATAAACAACTTATTTTGCAACTTATGGCATAAGCGCTTATCATATAAGTGCTTATGATTAAACTACTTTTTTAACGAGATAAAATAGAGTTAAAATATTTATGTATGACCTATTAGGCTGTTTTCATGAACTATCCTGCAGTGCTTATAAAAATAAACCGAAAACAACCAGTGAATGTTGTTTTCATATGTTCTCTCAAACTCACACAAGTGATTATGTCAGTACTAAAGTTCAAACAAGGTGATCCAAACAAGTGCCAAGTCTGAACATAGTTCACCAATAATGCAATTTGAATATTAAAAAAGGATTAAAAGAATGTTTACTTTCAATTGTCGCAAATCGAATGCAGAAAAACTCATCTTTCAATTCACCATCAGCGAAGTCCCTCGCGTGCCAAACACAAGATTTCTCATTCCCAGCATGCTCTTGCACAGTCATTTTAGGCAAAACTAGCCAAAACAAAAGAATCAAACACAAAAAATACCATCAAAAACCAATCAAAAATTCTGTGACATTGACACTTCTAATTAAAGAGGTGTGGTAATTGTATCATGTGTCTGACATATGTTAATGTATGACACCGTTGCAACACCGACACATGTGATCACACTCAATTATGTCATTTTCTCAAATTATCCCCAGTGTTAACATGTCAATGTCAGTATTGTGTCAGGTGTTCGTGATTCATAGAAACAAAATCGATAAACTATCAAAGGTGAAAGTCCGGTATCTACAACACCGACACATGTTTATGTTCAATTTTGTCATTTTCTCAAATTACTACCAATGTCAATGTGTCAATGATTCAAAATCAATACTTACTGAGATGGTTAGCACAGATCTTAAGAGTCTTCGATTGTCTCATAACAAGCCTAACTTTTCCAGTAACCTTATGCTTCAAAAACTTCACAGTTCCTGCCCCTCGTTCCTTCCATTGATTCCCTGCCTTGTCAAATCGGTACAGTTTTGCTTTTCTACACACAAATCACATAAACATCACACAAAAATAACAAAAACATCGCAACAACAAAATAAAATCACAGAAACATCACGAAACTACACAAAATAATAAATAAATTAATTAATAACTAAAAACATTACACCAAAATCACAAAAACATCACACAATAATCACAAAAACATCACACATAAATCACAAAAACATTGCAAAAATCACAGAAACATCACAAAATCACAAAAACATCGCAAAAAACACAGAAACATCACAAAATCACAAAAACATCGCAAAAAACACAAAATCACAATATCCCAAAATAATCACTTCATCAAAAAATCACAAAAAACGGCAAAAATCACAGAAAACATCACAAAATTATAAACTTTACCAAAATTCACAACAAAATCACATAAACTTTACCAAAATTCACAACAAAATCAAATAAACTTTACCAAAATTCACAACAAAAACATCATAGAATACACAAAATCACAAAAAATTACAGAAATTAACGAAAAAACAAAAATCACAAAAAAAGTTGATAGAGAGAGAGAGAGAGAGTATACAGGTCGAGAATAGCTTCTTCATCTTCTTCACCAGTGGAAACAGCGACTTCGTGAAGTTGGATGATCGGAGCGATTTGAGCGCCGGTGTCTTCTTCATCGCCGGCGGGAACATCTTCCTCTTCGTGATGATCAGTGCTTGTAGACATTTTTTAGAGAGAGAAAGTGATAAAGGGTTTGTAGAGAGAGAAAGTTAGTGTGAAGGGGTTAATAGGGTTTTTAGGTTTATATAGTAAGGGAGAGAGTGATGAAGCGTTGTAAAATTTAAGCAGTGTTTTTTTGTTGAGAATGGATGGTTGACACGTGTTAATTATTAGATGGTTGAGATTTGGTTGCGTTTTTTGAAATAGGGGAAAGTTTTTTTTATAAGAGGAGGGGTTTGGCTAGGTTTATTTTAAGGTGAACTGATAAATTGATTAATCCCGTTGTTTTAAAAATTGAATTGGTGATCGACTCGATTAAAGTATGGGGTCATTGCTTTTTATTAGACGAACTATTGCGTCCTTAGTTAAATTACATGTCTGAATTGGATTATCGACTCGGTGATCTCCTCTTGTCTCGAGCTTTCTTTTCTTTCCTTCTTTATTGTTTGTTGACCCTCCTCCTTCTTTACCATAATTTGAAAATCTGACTCCTTTGTTGAGTTTATTATTTCCTTTCTTTCCTTTTCTTTTGTTCATGCTTCCTTTTTATGATTTGAGCTTATGGCACGGGCTCTTGAACCTTGACTCCATTTCTCTCAATGAGCTATCGTTCATGAGCTTCAAATAAGCTTTGTAGTTCTTCGACCTTCATTTTGTCAATATCATTTGACTTTTCAAATGTGGTATATCCGATGAGGATGTATGAGTGGCAACGGGGGCGGAAAGTGCTCTGGTGTGACAATGACGGTTTTCGGTACGGCGGTGATGGATCCTTGCGGTGGAACGAAAGGTGTTTGTAGGCACGTTAGCACTCCAACGCTCAAGTCTTTAATGGAACTGAGAAAGAGTGTGTAGAAAGGGTGGTGAAAAGTGAATCATACCTTGAGGGTGAAGCAAAGTTACCCTTATATAGGCGCACGTTGTTGATAACCGCTTCCGGATTTTGCAGCTTGTGATTAGGGACGATTAGAGGACACATGTATGGTGATCCTCGCGCGGAGGGTGCGCTACTGTGTGGTGCGGCGCACTTGAGCTGGCTTGTTCCCTCAGGTGCGAAGCCATAGGACGATGTAAGTTAGACAACATGTCAACGTGTGATTGCGGTCCAGAACAAAATGCAACCACAATATCTTCATATTAAGAAGTCAAAGTTCTCATAACATTCTCGATAATTTTTTGATCTTATTCATTTGACCACATGACTTTATAAAATCAATCAAAACTTGCATTCAATTGAAGTAGTCGTTGATTATTTTTTGTTCATTCATCCACACCAACTCAAATCAAATTCCTACAAACCAAAGTTAAATCTTCTTCAGCTTATGAGCTTCACATTTTCACCTTGTTGTTTTTGCATATGTTAACAATGTGATTCTCAGAATTCGACAACTGAGATCCCTCCTAAAGAAATGAAAGAGAAAAGAAAGAGAATTTATAATTTCATGTAATGAGTCAAAGAATGAAAAGGGCAATATGAGAACTAGGAATATTGACCCTTATAAATAAGAGAAAAGCCAAGGAAATAAGCATTGAATATGTGATTAAAATTCTGATTCCTTCTCTCATCGTTCTTATTATCCTTTCTTCTTATTCCTTCTTTAACTTCAAATTTAACTTCTACCATGTATCAATTTACTAAGAAATTACATACTCCACTCATGTTGCTTAGTTCTCTGTAATAGATTGTTGAATCCATTACATTGGTGCTTTCATTTTCACCATGGCAGAGCATAGATTGATCACTGATGCTGAATTTACAGAAATGGAGGAATGCCGCAATAAGCAATTCGATAAAATATTTTCTTTATTGTACACATTATTGCAACGACAGGGTTTACCACCAATCTCTTCCCACAGTGTTGAGAACTCATTCAAAGACATCCCTGATTTAGAACCAATGAATATCAATTTGCTGATGCAGGATGAATTCATTCCATTCGTAAGAAAGGACAAAGCTCATTCTACTTGTGCAGAAAATTTATCGGTGGAAGGAGTAACTCTTGTCGAATTTCCCCTTTCCACAGAATCGACCAAAACTCATTGCGTCATTGATGAGGAATTTGTTGAACAACTTGCAACAGATGACTCGTCGTGGAGATCCATGTACCAACACCAAAGATAGAGTTACCACTCACGGGAATCATTTCGAAGTTCTTGGATGTGCAGAAAATAGAACATCTATGAGAATTCACCGGACACTTCGACGAACCGCCAGAAAATGCGGTCTTCGATGGCGGTATAAAGAGAAATTGAGGTTTGTCTCTTACATATGAATTTTCTTCTTTTGCCTCAAACTTTAATGGTTCCCGAAAAAGTAAAGAAAGAGTAGAACCTATGATAAAATTCGATGAATTTTTGGATGAAAGTAAGGTGCTGCCAGTGTTAGTTTATGGTAATTTTGTTGTGGATACCACATGAACTCAACATGATTCTAGATTTGTCCCTCCTGATATATTGTTTTCATGTGGTGATATTGCAAATCTGGGAACCTATGACATTGCACACACCACTTGTTTGACAAAATGTGTGTATGGAATGCTCAATTACAATCTTAGTTACACTCACATGGATAATCATTTGAACACTTATCTTCTTGTTACTATGCCTATAAGTATCACACAATTGTCTTCGGTTTTTAATTGACAATTACCTAAACCACCATATGTGACTTGTGCTATTGTTCCCTATCCTCCACCACCGCCAAAACCACCGAACAAAGTTTTTGTCTCGACGATGCCGCTTGTACAAAGTTTGATATCAGTTTCAAAAGTTATTATGTTGGGTATTTGTATTGACTACATTATTGCTAAAACAAATATCCTTGTTTGTGTTGTTGGATACAAATGTTCTAACATGTTTTAGGCATCTCTGTAAGATGTTGGATACGATGTTCCAACATCCCGGCACGGTTCAGTGTGTCTGGGTTCATGCCTACTTGTACGCGCACTCTTTATTATTTAAGGAAACCATATTTCCTTAACTTATTGAACAAGCAACGCGCATATCTTTTCAAAATCAGTTGTGTAATATTCCTAAAGATGTGATTATATTTTAGGAAATATTTGAAGCTGTTTTGGACGTTCCTAAAGATGTTCCTACATTTTAGAACTTTCCATATTTGTCTCTGATTCTGGTTTGTAGATCAGCTGGACGATCTGCATTTGTTCTGAAGCCCAACAAGGTTAGTTGACCCATCTTGCTTCAGTATAAAAGGAAGACATCAAGACCTAATTGAGTATTCAAGCCGTCATTCTAAAAAGTTTAGTTTTTAGGGTTTTGAGTCTTTGTGTGTTCTATTCTTGTATCGTGTTGATGCAAGTTTAGTTCTGTTTTATTGTGAGCCTTTCTTTTATTATCTTGGTACATGTTAAGGACTGTTTGTTGAGTTGTAAAATCGTTGTGCTACACCAAAGCTTGTAAGCAAGGTCGTAGTTGATTGTTTGTAGGTAACTTCACCATTTGTTTGTGTTTTTAGTCTGATAATCACAGGGGTTGTGGTTGACTGTAGGATAGTGAGATGTGATCTCAGATCTAGGAGTTCCTAGGTTGAAATCTGGATAGGTAGGTCCTAGGTCTTTAGTGTAAAAGAGAAGTTTGCTGAGAGTTATAGAATACGAACTACACTAGTGGATTTCCTTCCTGGCTTGTAGCCCCTAGAGTAGGTGTGTTTGTCACCGAACTAGGTGAACAAACTCACTGTGTTCTTTACTTTCTTGTCATTTATTTTCTTGCTTGTTATTTGTTTACTGCATGATGTTGGAACATTGAACGAAACATAAGCTATCTAAGTTTTAAACGTTCAATCATTTCTTAAAACATCTTAAAACAAGTACGCTAGAATTTCAATTGGCATTAGAGCAGGCACCCTGCCATTTTAGGGTGAGCTCCAGGGAAGTTTTTCTTTCTAGCTTAATGGACAAGGAAGGAGGATTTGTTAACAGACCACCTCTGTTGGATGGGTCTAACTATGATTATTGGAAATCACGCATGAGTGCTTTCCTCAAATCCATTGATAGCAGGACTTGGAAAGCAGTTCTGAGAGGTTGGGAACATCCTGTGGCACTTGACAAAGATGGGAACAAGACAGCTGTCTTGAAACCAGAAGAAGAGTAGACCACTGCTGAAGATGAACTAACTCTTGGTAATTCCAAAACATTAAATGCATTGTTCAATGGGGTAGACAAGAACATGTTCAGATTGATCAAGCAATGTACTGTAGGTAAAGATGCTTGGGAGATTCTCAAAACCGCACATGAAGGCACATGATTGTGAGCTAAACAAAATTTGAGAATCTGAGAATGATGGAGGATGAAAGCATACATGATTATCACTTGAATATTCTTGATATTGCTAATGCTTTTGAATCTCTTGGAGAGAAAATTTCTGATGAAAAACTAGTCAGAAAAATTCTTAGGTCTCTTTCTAAGAGGTTTGACATGAAATTCTATTGAAGAAGCTCAGAATATCTCAAGCTTAAAGGTTGATGAATTAATAGGTTCTCTGCAAAATTTTGAAATAACACTCAACAACAAGACTGATAAAAAAGGCAAGGGCATTACTTTTGCATCTAGTATTCATTCTGATGAGATACAAGGAGACCATGAGGATGATGAAGATATGTTAGAGTCCCTAGCACTGCTTGGAAGACAGTTCAAAAAATTCTTCAATAAGTTTGATAGAAGACCTAAATTAAATGGTCAGAACATCAGACCCAACATTGACAACCAACCAAGTAAAGACAAGATGGCTAGAGCTGATGAGAAGAATCCTCAATACAAGGGTGTTCAATGCCATGAATGTGAAAGATACGGTCATATCAAAACAGTTTGGCTGTCTCATGGTCAGATGGAGATGACTCAGAAGATGAAGTAATAACTGAGTCTACTAAACATGTCACATCAATGACTGGTAGGATTATGTCAGATACAGAGTCATATGATGAAGAGTTGAGTTATGAGGAATTGGTTGTCTCTTACAATGAACTGATTGCCAAAAATATTGATATTAATTAGATGCTTGAGAAATAAGATGACACCATCAGCAAGCTGTAGGTTGAAAGAAATGAGAATCTTGCTAAAATTTCAGACGTCAACGATGAGGTGACTCAACTGAATTCACAATTGGAGCATATAAAGAAGCAGGTCAGAATGATGACTACATGAACAACTATGCTAGAAGAAATTCTTGAAGCCAAAAATACAGAGAAATCTGAAGGTGCTGGCCTTAACTATAAGGCACTAAACAAGAAACAACGCAACAAAAACTTTGCCTATCCTCTAGAAGATTGTGGAATGGTGAGGAAGCAGCAAGCTACATCATAAACTGATGACTCAACAAGGACTAAATCGATGTTGAAACATTCTAAGGACCACCTTAGCTCAAGAATCAAGAAGAAACCTGACTCCTAGGTCTGTCATCATTGTAAGGGGAAGGGTCATGTCAGACCTTACTGTTTCAAATTGCATGGGGAATCTAAGCAATCTCAACAGAAACTTCATAAAAAGAAGTGGATTCACAGAAGAGTTAATACTGGGTTGATTGCTCACACATCCCTAAGAGCGTCATCTAAAGAAGACCGGTACTTTAATAAAGGCTGTTCTAGACACATGATTAGTGTAGATAAATATCTCGAAGATATGAGACCCTATGTTAGCAGCTATGTTACTTTTGGTGATGGAACTAAAGGAAAAATTCTGGGTGTTGGTAACCTGATCAAGCATGGTATGCCAAGACTTGATAATGTGTTTCTGGTGAAAGGATTAACTACAAATTTGAATAGTATTAGTCAACTATGTTATAAAGGATTGGAAGTGACCTTCAGCAAGCCTGAATGTCAGATTGTAGATAAGAAAGGTGAAGTTCTCATGAAAGGTACCAGGTCTAAAGACAACTGCTACTTGTGGGTATCTCGAGATGAAGCACACCTTACCACTTGTCTTATGAGTAAATAAGAAGAGATCAAGTTATGGCATCAAAAGCTAGGACACTTGCACCTAAAAGGAATGAAAAGAGCTATCTCCTCAGAAGCCATCAGAGGTCTTCCTGATCTCAAAATTGTTGACAGCAGCATATGTGGTGAATGTTAGATTGGTAAGCAGACTATGATGTCTCATCCAAGGTTGGAACATCAGGTACTTTCTAAAGTACTTGAACTCTTGCACATGGACTTAATGGGACTTATGCATGTTGAAAGCATTGGTGGAAAAAGATATGTGTTTGTTGTTGTTAATGATTTCTCAAGGTTCACTTGGGTAAATTTTATTAGAGAAAAATTAGACACCTTTGATGTGATTAAAGAGCCGTGCACACAATTGCAAAGAGAAAAAGATATTGCCATTGTGAGAATTAGAAGTGACCATGGAATTGAGTTTGAAAATGTCAAATTTAATGAATATTGTTCTGGTGAGGGAATCAAACATGAATTCTCATCTCCTATAACACCTCAGCAAAATGGAGTTGTGGAAAGGAAGAACATAACTCTTCAAGAATCTTTCAGAGTTATGCTTCATGCAAAACATCTACCTTATCATTTCTGGGCTGAAACCATGAACACAGCATGTCACGTTCACAATAGGGTTACCCTGAGGACTGGCACTACAACAACTTTGTATGAGTTATGGAAAGGAAGAAAACCTACTGTCAAATACTTCCATATTTTTGGTAGCAAGTGCTACATTTTGGAAGTTAGAGATTATAGAAGAAAGATTGATCCCAAGAGTGATGAAGGAATTTTTCTTGGATACTCTACAAACAGCAGAGCCTATAGAGTTTTCAACTCCAGAACCAAGACTGTCATGGAATCTATCAATGTTTTGATAGATGATGTGTTTGAAGAAAAGGTTTCTGATGTTGACCTTGATGTTGAAACATCTGCTCAGGAAACAAATGTACCTGTTCAGGTAAATGAGTCTGAACCTGAGGTAGAAGAAATTGAGGAAGCTGATCAAGTGTCCACTAGTAAAGGTCCTTCCATATGAATTCAAAAGAATCATCCTCAAGAACTCATCATTGGGAATCCTGATCAATGTATCACTACCAGAAGATCAACTAGGGTTATCTCCCATTCCTGTTTTGTGTCCAAGATGGAGCCAAAGAATATCAAAGAAGCTTTCACTGATGAATTCTGGATTGAGGCCAGGCAAGATGAATTAAATCAATTCAAGAGAAGTGAAGTATGGGCCCTAGTTCGAAGACCTGAATGCATGAATGTTATTGGTACCAAGTGGATTTGTAAAAACAAGTTAGATGAACATGGTACTGTAACTAAAAACAAGGCAAGGCTAGTTGCTCAAGGTTATACTTAAGTAGAAGGGCTGGATTTTGATGAAACCTTTGCCCTTGTTGCTAGACTGGAATATATAAGGTTACTATTATGAGTGGCTTGTATTCTCAAATTCAAGCTATTTCAGATGGATGTAAAGAGTGCCTTTCTGAATGGGTACCTAAATGAAGAAGTTTATGTTGAGCAGCCAAAATGATTTGTGGATCCTAGCTTTCCTAATCATGTCTACAAGTTAAAAAAGGCTTTGTATGGCTTGAAGCGGGCACCTAGAGCATGGTATGAGAGACTCACACAGTTTCTTGTCAATCAAGGGTACATGAAAGGAGGGACAGACAAGACTTTGTTTGTAAAAGATGACAACGGAAGGTTGATGATAGCACAAATCTATGTTGATGACATTGTTTTTGGTGGGATGTCTAAACAGATGGTTCAACATTTTGTTCAGCAAATGCAGTCTGAGTTTGCAATGAGTCTGGTAGGTGAACTGACTTATTTTCTTGGTCTTCAAATCAAACAAATGGAGGACACTATCTTCCTCTCTCAAAGCAAATATGCCAAGAATAATGTGAAGAAATTTGGTATGGACAATGGAGGTCACAAAAGAACTCCAGCTGCTACTCACTTGAAGCTGACAGAGGATTGAAATGGTGTTGTTGTTGATCAAAGCTTGTACAGAAGTATGATTGGTACCTATTGTTTCTTACTGCAAGCAAACTTGATATCACTTTTGTTGTAGGAGTTTGTGCCAAGTATCAAGCAGAACTAAAAATGAGTCATTCCACTCAAGTGAAGAGAATCCTAGAGTACATCAACAGTACAAGTGATTATGGAATTTTGTACTCTCACAGTGAAAACTCAATGTTGATTGGTTATTGTGATGCTGACTGGGCAGGAAGCGTTGATGATAGAATAAGCACCTCTGGAGGATGCTTCTTTCTGGGAAACAATCTTATCTCCTGGTTTAGTAAGAAACATAATTTTGTGTCCTTGTCTACTGCAGAAGCTGAATACATAGCAGCTGGAAATAGTTGTTCACAAGTTGTGTGGATGAAGCAAATCCTAAAGGGATATAATGTTGAACAAAATGTTCTAACATTGTACTGTGACAATGAGTGCTATCAACATTTCCAAAAATTCTATTCAACATAGCAGGACCAAGCAAATTGACATTCGACATCATTTCATCAAAGATCTTGTTGAAGAGAAGGTTGTGACACTTGAACATGTTGACATAGAGGAACAAGTGGCAGATATTTTCACCAAAGCCTTAGATGCTAAGCAGTTTGAAAATCTACGGGGCAAGTTGGGAATTTGCCTACATGAGGAGGTGTAAAGATTTGTATTTGTAAGGTGTGCTTTCTTTGTTCTTCGCTGCACGTTTTTGAGTTATGGGGTATACATTGTTATGGTACACTGTTGTATGTTGACATATTTTATGGCTAAAAAGGGGGAGTAATGGTATGCTCTATATCTATATTCTCTATGCATGATCTATATCTATATTCTCAATTAATGTCTGTGTGCTATTCTGCATTTATTTTGCAGATATGCCTGATAATTTGTTGTTGCATTTATTTTGCAACTATTTCAGGTTCTTGTAGATCTGGGATTTATTTTTTTCAGTATTTATTTTGTGCATGTTCCCTGCTAATGTTCTTAAGAATATTGGAACATGTTGTGTGTGGCTTTTAAAAGTTTGTATTGTTTTGGTGAATATTCCCTGAAGATTTTACTGGCCTATCCCTGAAGTTTTCCTTTATGTTTATGCGTTAGGAGTTTTGGGTTTCAAGATTCTTTCTATGCATGTGTTCAGGGGGAGTAGTGGAATATTCCTATAAGTAGTCACTCATAGGTTGTTACCTTGAGGGGGAGTGATACTTTGATTTTGTGTGCTTGCTCTAGTTCAAGCTGTTTGACAGGATGTTGAGTAAGATGTTTAATATCCATGTATGTACCTTGTAGGTATGGGAAATTTATTTTTTCCCTTGCTGATATGTGTGATAGGTACTCTGCTGATATGTGTGATAGATACTCTTATCTGATGTGGTGAAGGATGTTGAAACATCCAAACCTTTGTGGGATTTTATTTATCCTTGATCTTTTTATTATTTAGGAATTTATTTTTCCTATGCTTTTTTGTTACCTGTGACGCGTTGCTACTTTTATCCATTGTTGCATGTCTCTGATGTAAGTAATACCTTTTATCTCTTAATTCAGATTATGTTAAGAGTATGATGTTTCCTTCTTCATGTCTGTTTGTTTCAAGCCTTGACTGAAGACTGTAAAGCTATTATTCTTTTGTGCACACTAAATCTTCTTTAGTGATACTGTCTTGCTACTCCTTCTTCTTGAATATGTGTTCGTTATGACTTGAGGAAGTGTATTTAAGGCATCTCTTTAGTTTGTGTGTGCTGATTGTTTTCTTCATAGGAGTGTGTTCATACTAAATGAAGAAATGATATTTGTATCCCTCTGCTATTTGTATATTGGTCTTATTTTGTTTTAGCCAAAAATTTGCCAAAGGGGGAGATTGTTGGGTATTTGTATTGGTTGCATTATTGCTAAAACAAATATCCTTGTTTGTGTTGTTGGATACAAATGTTCCAACATGTTTTAGGCATCTCTTTAAGATGTTGGATATGATGTTCCAACATCCTGGCACGGTTCAGTGTGCCTAGGTTCATGCCTACTTGTACACACGCTCTTTATTATTTAAGGAAACCATATTTCCTTAACTTATTGACCAAGCAACACGCAAATCTTTGCATAATCAGTTGTGTAATATTCCTAAAGATGTGATTATATTTTAGGAAATATTTGAAGCTGTTTTGGACGTTCGTAAAGATGTTCCTACATTTTAGGACTTTCCATATTTGTCTCTGATTCTGGTTTGAAGATCAGTTGGACGATCTGCATTTGTTCTAAAGCCCAACAAGGTTAATTGGCCCATATTGCTTCAGTATAAAAGGAAGACATCAAGACCTAATCAAGTATTCAAGCCGTCATTCTAAAAAGTTTAGTTTTTAGGGTTTTGAGTCTTTGTGTGTTCTACTCTTGTATCGTGTTGATGCAAGTTTAGTTTTGTTTTATTGTGAGCCTTTCTTGTATCATTTTGATACATGCTAAGGACTGTTTGTTGAGTTGTAAAATCGTTGTGATACACCAAAGCTTGTAAGTAAGGTCGTAGTTGATTGTTTGAAGGTAACTTCACCATTTGTTTGTGTTTTTAGTCTAATAATCACAAATCCTATGGTTGACTGTAGAATAGTGAGATGGGATATCAGATTTAGGAGTTTTTAGGTTGAAATCTAGACGGATAGGTCCTACGTCTTTAGTGTAAACGAGGAATTTGCTGAGAGCTATAGAATAATTTATAGGGCGCGCTAGTCATGCATAGAGTGGGAAAAGTAATACTCCCACATAGGAGACGTTTTGTAGAACCTAAGTTAATATAGTAGCTCATAGTTTTAAAATCCTGTTAAAACAAAGCTTCCTAAATAGTAGAAGGTAAAAGATAAAATTTATATAGATTTTATATGGTTCAACAAATAAGTAAAATAAACCACTTACAAGACAATATCTCTTTCACTTATGTCTTTATCTTTCCCAACAACCATTTTTATATTAATGGTTTTTAAAATAAATGTCAAAAACGGGAGCAGAGGGTATTGAACTCACGACGCCTTGTAAATTTTTCAAAAATGCACTTGTGCAATCCGGATTTTAAAATCCGGATTCAGTTTCACTTTTTCGGATTTTATAATCCGGACAACTCTAATGTATAATCAGTCATCAAACTCTCTCGCATTTCAGCAGTTTTGAGTTTTGCATTTAAAAACAACAAAAAAACCAAGTTAAAAATGCTAAAAACTTGTCAAATAAAATCACAAAAATATAAAAATACCACCAAAAAATTCTAAAAATCAAATAAAACTAATGCAATTTTTTTTTCGAATTTTTCTGAGAATATGAAAAATTTAAAAAAATTAAAAATGGGCCTAAACGATGGAATTTTGGATTTGATGGGCGGAGTCCGTTAAGAAGTCCCTTCGAAGGTAGTCATGATCCTTGAATTTTTTCTGATTTTCTGGGGAAGTTTCGGAGCAATCCGATCAAGTAGCCCGAAAACCCGATTTTTGACTAAGAACAAGTAACAATGACTCAAAACAGAAAGATGAGAGTTGTGACGATTAATATTGTTCTCTAAAATGACTATCCATGTTACGAACATGTTTAAAATTTGTGCTGATACAGTTCGGATTATATAATCCGAACTATTTTTCCCTTGAAAAAGGGTGTTTAGGTGGTGTTCGGATTACGTAATCCGGAAAAATCATGTAGCGCCCTATTTTAGAAGTTTCCGAATTACAAAATCCAGAATAATCTGAATTTGTGAAAAACTCAAATTTTCACCCTATAACAAACGAAAAACTGAATCCGGATTTTAAAATCCAGATTGCACAAGGGCATTTTTGAAAAATTTACAGGACACACCAGTCATGCATAGGGTGAGAAAAGTAATACTCTATTCATATATTCCAACCAGGGTCGACCCATAGCCCGTCGAGACTGGGCTAGACCCTTAGGCCTCAAAATTTTTGGGGCCCATAACTTTTTTTGGGTTAAATATAAGACAAAAAGTTTAAGTTATATATATTTTTTTTGAAGTAGTTTAAGTTATATATTGATAAGTTAATAAATATAGAAAATTGATGTTGATACATATCATAAGGATAAGACATACGAGTAAAATACAAAATTGCCCCTCGGCAGTTAACTACCGCCGGTTCCCCTTTTCCGCGGCAGTTAATTGCTGATGCGTCCTGAAGCCATAAAATGGTAGAACCAGTTTAGGCAGAACCTGTTACATGTGTTTTTACACATTGTAAGCACATTGATTCAATGCCAAATCATGAAGTCAATAAGCGAAAATTATCAACAAAATTGAAATTGAAAATATGATACTAAAATGAACAAATGCCATAGAAATATGTCATCGAAATACAAGAAAGCAATGTCATGATAATTTACAAGAAACCAACCAATAAATCCCACAATAACTAAAAACAAGTAATAAACAAAAACATAATGTCCTACTATTCCTGCTCCTAATGTTGGTCCAACTGATGCTGTTGTTGCCGCCTCCTTGGCCTCTAGCCTCGCCTCCTGTCAAGATCGGCGCGATCTGCTCCCTAACATGGCTCATGGCCTGAAACCACTGTTGAGGGCTCATGACCTCCTCCTGACCTATCTGCTCATCAGCGTAGGCAACAACGGCACTAACCATGTCATAGGTATCAGGCAAGCCTCTCGCCTCGTACCGCTCCCACTGCTGTGCAATGATCTTCTCTTCATTTGCTGGCCTGGGAAGATCTCCTAGAAGAAGTGGCAAAATATGAGGGTGAGACACTGTACTGTACCATATCACATAGCCATCCGCCATCCGCCATCTGTTGGAACAAAATGTGTTTAATATACGTTACCCTTAGAGTTTTGATGATAACAAGGTATTAAAAAATGTCAATTGGATATGCTAATATTTGATCAAGTGTACAGGACCATAGACAAAAATTTGATATCTTTATAAGGTTCTGAAAGAACAAAAGAGAGTAAATGAATCAACAAAAAGGAAGCTTGAAGCATCTGAAGAAAAGTGCATCTGAAGTATAAGTGCTCCTGAAGTGATGACGTCATCAGAAGCCAGTTCATCAGAAGCATCTCATTAGTAGCAAGATCACCAGAAGCTGAAGTTCATCAGGAGATGAGAGACTTAAAGCTTCAAAGGTTGGGTATTGGATTTAATCTCGTCCAACATTGCAGAAGACTAAAAGAGTGTAACAACGGCTTTTCTAAAAGAATTTGAAAGCATTGGATGTTTGTTCTATCAAGAGCGTTGACAAAGGACAATAGTACGAACTGTACAACCACTTCCTCCACTACTCTGTTCGTGTCTCTGCAACAAGACAAGAATAACAGCTATGCCTGCAGTAATGTTCCTTCATACTTGGAGTGGATTTGAAATGGATCCTTCATAGGAGAATAACCATATTAGGCAAAAGATCATTGGTGATTTTAATCAAAACTTCAAACGACTCTTTATTGTGCTGGCAATTTTCCAACGTAACTTTCACACCTCTATATAAAGGAGTGAAGACCTACTAGTTGGATATACAGACACACACAAAATCAAGACTCATACAACAATTCACAAAGTGTCAAACTCTGTTATTGTTCTGCATCTAAAGTCACTTAGAATTTCTTATCAAAGTTCATATTTTAGAAATTCTAAAGTCTTAAGAGTCTGTATCTGATTTGTATTGTGAACACCACTGATTGTATATCAAGTGTTCAAACTCAAACAAACTTCTTTGTAATTATGTTTGATTAGAAGTCTCTTGCTTGTGTGCTTGAGCAAT
>Ga0228710_1004575_pt1 | contig 21809 bp, 16 predicted proteins | sample MedpolnodulmetaG_FD_177995 | JGI IMG/M metagenome (GOLD analysis project Ga0228710, IMG submission 177995) | Root nodule microbial communities from Medicago polymorpha collected in Santa Monica, California, United States - pink nodules | ecosystem: Host-associated > Plants > Roots > Nodule...
TTTTTAAAAAATTAATTTAAAACGAAATAATTGAGGTCCAATAATTAAAATGATAAGAATTCGAACAACCAATCAGAAGCTGACACGTGTCCTCATCTATCCAGAATTTCGTTTCTCTCTCCACCTCCTGCAGCCTCACGCGCCTTTGTCTGCGCGTGTGCTGCACGCGTCGTTTCTGGCCAACCGCGAAGCGCCACGTGTCCCTGTCGCAGCAGATTAAATGTGTTGAATCCATTCATCCTCTCTTTCATCCAATTCAACATTAAACTTACCATTGAAGGCTTTTTGTTGTTGAATCCCACTTTCAACACACACTTTCAACAGCCATTGTAGATGGTCTTATAAGCAATAACTACACCTTAAAAGCTATGACTTTTTCTTATAAATAAGACAAATTTTTTTTGAAATTTTTCTTATATATAGAACCGGAGGAAGTATTGTATTCTTTTTATATTGTTATATGATATAAAAAGTACACTCCAACAAAAGAAATACAAACTGAGTTGGAATTAGTGGAATAAATGCATTACTAAGTGAAAGAGCATCAAAATACACTATTTACACAGAAACTGGAGTATAATATATATTCATCAGCTTTAAAAATGACCCTGTCACACTGGAAAAGATATATACACAACATCAGTTAACCCATGGTGGTAACCAAAGCCTATTAGTTCATAAAAAAAGGAAGAAAACAAAAGCCTATGATATTTCTCTGAAGTCAATCATTAATCACCGGTCACCAAAAACTCCACAAGAAAGCACACTATCCAAAGCTCTAAGCTCAATGATCAAAAGCATTGAAAAAAAAAAACAGATCAGTCAGCTAAGTTTATCAAGGTGTTCCAATCTCTGGTTTAGGTTCCAATAACTCGGCCATAGGCTCAATTCTATCCATAAGTTTTTTATATTTCTTCTCTTTTCTCTCAAATTTATGTAGACACTTCTGATGATAATTTGTTGCTTTTTCAATATGTCCTTCAATCAGCAGCAGCTCGTCTTTCTTTCGTTCAATCTGAGTAAAGATTTTCATAGCTTCCGGAGAAATGTCCAACATACAAGGAAAGTATACAGAAGGATTCCTATAAAACAGAACAGTTAGATGAGTAATATTTCTAGTCAATCCCTATACATATAAAACATAATCAACAAAATGCATAACTATCATATTATGTATAAAATCAGAGACATTTAAAGGCAGATTCCGTAACAAATCCAAATGAAAATTTAAATGTCTATAGTAAAAAGAGGAGTGTTAGAAAACAATCCTTAACACACATTTTCCAACACATTTTTTTGCTGGTTAAAATATACATTTTAAAAAAGTGTCATTAGAGAGATTGTTGCTATCATTTTTCAATCATTCCTTTTTTTCACTTTCCCTGGTTTGGTAACACATCATAAACTACTTAGAAAATGTTTTTAGACATCCATACGCCCACATTAAACACATTGCGAAAAAGAAAGAGAAAGTGATGTGATATATTTGATTAGTTAGTTTGATGATGTGATTGGAAGAGAGATATAAAGAGAAAATGAGATGTTGGAGAATTAGGAGTGCCTGTACATCGTTAAAACTATTCTCTTTTTCAAATGCTTATATTGTGTTTATGTCATGAGATATGAGTTGCACTAAACACCCCCTAAGTTCAATGAGATCCATGAACAATTGAGACTAAATATGCACAAGCTAGAAGTCATCACATGCTGATAGACAGAAAAAGAAAAAAGGATAGATACCCATAACCAATAGAAAAAGCTCTATTTTCTCTTATAATACCACCATCTAGTGATACAGCACCATCTTCTATACAGTCAAGAGCATCCACCATATTCTCTCTTGTTTTGTAAACATGGAGCTTCTTGAAAAGGCTAAATAGAACAGTCTCGCGAAGCCCATGGCCAGATGCTGTCCTTGTCTGTAGGTGATCGGAATCAAGATCAATCATATTAACTGCATAACCCATAAAACCTGCTGGGGTTCCCCCATTGTGTAACTTGGGATCGGGCAATGCTAGCTTCATCTGAGGGTCATGTTCTTGCAGGTACCCTTTGTATGGCCTGTCAAATGAAGCACAGTCTGCATGATGTCTTCTCTTGAGGAAAAAAAATAATAATCAAAGCACCTAGCCATAAAGCCTTATCCCATAGGTTTTTCTCAAAAAAAAATTTCTATAAAATTATCATATCATATAATAATCAAAATTACGGTCATAGAGAACCCTGAAACTCTACACTACCTTATATCTTCAAAAGACATAACAAGAAAACGCTTGCTTATATTAGCTTCTCCAAGACCAGCTGCTTCAGCATGCAAAGCATGCAAACAATTAATTTCTCCATTTTGTTTATATCGTTCAAGAGAAACTGCAGTATCAATAGATCTACAAATAACACCCAGCATTTGATCTTCACCAAGATATTCAGCCAACATTCTGTAAATAAATTAAGATAACTCGTTCAGAAGCAAAATAGACCTCAAAAGATTCAATGTTGGTGAGCGAGTGATACAGGGAAGATATGATTTGTGGAGCTAACTAATGATGGAATATTATGTTCAGTGCAAACAGCACAATTACAAGTGCATTGCAACCACCACAATCATCATAATTACATTAGCTACAAATACAATCACACTTTTGAACCAAGAATTTTATCCTTTACCAATGATAATGAAATGCAAGATTGTTTAAAGTATTTGCATTTTTTGTGTTTGGCTGGGATGGGAAAGGTGAAACACTTGACAAACCTGCTAAGCTCAGGACTCTGAACAGAACCAAGGAGGGCAACGACCCCAATTATATCTTCCAAGAAGTGATTCTGTTGCTTTTCTTGTGCAGACAGACTACATAGGACAGAAGTTGCCGAGTTTTCCATGCTTTTAATTTTTGTAGTCACTTTCTCTTTGGTGTTGGAGAACAACGAGTCGACATCTGTGAAATAACAAACACAAACCACAAAAAACGTCATTTAAGACACTAAGATTGGTCTAATGATGAGGTCCTAAGTTCAAATGTCATTACCTTCACTATACACTATAAAACTAAACAAACTCATTTTTTTTATTTCAGTAAACTTTTAGTATAATGTGGCAGCAGTCAGCAGACTCAAACTAGCATTTACAAATGCACACTAGCGTAATCAGATATAACTCATAAGAGAGAAATATATAACATTTGATAGGAGTAAAAATAGAGACAGAAAGACACACACACACACACAGACAGAGAGAGAGAGAACCTTGCAGCTTCAACATCTCTTTCTCCTTCTCAGCCTTTTCCTCATTTAGAGTTTTAAGATATTCTTCTACTTTTTTAATTTTGCTTCCAAGTTGGCAAATCTATATAAGAAAACAAGAGCAATGCCACATGAATAAAAGAAATCACTTGAGCAATCACCTAACCAACTTTTATCGTCCGCAACAATTTTGCTGTTTTCATGAGTTTTGAAGCATACCAACACAAAGCTATGCCTTATTCATATCTAAAACGTTTAAATTTGAGCAAACAAATGAAACAAAGCATAGCACATTTCACGTCCGTACCTTTTCTTCACTATTTAGGACAGAGATCATTAAATTATTTTCATGATTAAGTGGTGATAGTTCCTGCAGGGGAAAAATATTCTTATCCGGGGATAGAAGTTGATCTTTTGCATTGGACATTTTGGTAACTCGAACCTGCAGACAAATTCCTTCATTTTATACAAGTCATAACTATGCCAAAATATAACAAATGATAAAAAAATTAAAAATATAACCTTTAGAGCTAGACATAGCTCGGTATATTGCGAATGAGAAGCTTCAAAACAAAAAGTCCCCTCAATTTCTGGAACACGTATGAATGGAACTGTACAGCATCCCTGCTTGAAAAGGTATCGTATAGATTCCTCTGCATTGATAAGGTCTGACTTAATTGTAAGCATATGAAACTGGTAATCTTGATTGTCGTGATGAATCTTCGTATCCACATCTCCATCAATATTGACAATTTCAAATTTAACGTTTTCTAACTGACCACCAGCAGCACAAAAATCAGGCACCTGAAATTATACACAATATATCAGTTAAAATATAACCAAATACACTATAGTTCTACAATTGTTTTTAAAAATAACCTCAGATGCGATTCTCAAGAATCTTCGTGCAATTGAAAACTCCTCCTTGAATATTGGTCTACCTTCGAATGTAACAGATATGGATGCTGCACCATCAATCAAACAAATTAGATGACGAGAAAAACAATGTTGCAATCTGCAACCAAAAAGTAAATTTAAATAATGAAACAGTCATGGCATCATTTCCACAACCGCAAACTAACTGAGACCTACACCAATATATAACATTCTGACGCTAAAGAGAATAATGACAAGTAACGTAGGCAGAAAATTTAGAGCAGTAGCTAAAGTTAAAAGTATATTTGGTTGATACATTTATGATATTTGTAGCATCATATTTAAAAGCAACATACCATTTTCTCCATAACCTGCTGTTAACTTTAGTAGACCACTAAGATCAATTTTTCCTTTATCAGCAACCTGTAGATCAGAATTTTCATTTAACAACATAAGAAGAAAAAACAGGGAAATAGAAGCTCATGCATATATTGATAAGAGGATATACATACATATATATTTGTCATAGTACAACTATCAATCCAAAACATTTATCCAGGTATACTTGAGTTCGTACAATAGCATTACCTTGTAAGTACTGCAATGATTTAGCATTTCAAATCCATCCACAACAATATTAACCTCCATGCCTTCAGACACATGGTTTCTATATTCGTCAAACATCTGGACGATAGAAATACAAGCAAATATGTCAATTAGAAATATAGAATTATGAAACTGCCATAGAAACTTAATTTGATACCAGTAGAAACACAAATATGTGGCTGTGTGTGTGTCTGCGATGTTACATATATATTAGCTTGTAATTGGCCATTCAAAGAGTTACAATAATATATGAACAATTTTATTAAGATCATCCAGATTGTTTTGCATGAATACATAATGATTAAAGAATCAACGCGAGAGCAAATGAAATACTTTATAAAATCTAAATTTATAACAAGAAATATCTACTTCCAAAACAGCAGCTTGATATAAGGTGGCTGATAATAGGGAATGGAGGAAATCTGCACGTCTAAATGGTATACCTACACAACTTTATATTTTTTCTCAAAACAATTTGATGTGTGGATGTGCCTATACATGATTTAATAGCCTTTGCTACTCTTTTGGGTTTCCCCCACGGGAAATAGTCCTATTCGAGGCGCGTCGGGCACTAAATGATAGTGATATTTAAACCACGAATTCTGACGGATCCAACCCAGCATATAAACCATGAAATATTTGGCTTTCCCTTATCTAATCACTTTCTTTGTATCTTTAAAGACAAAATGCACATCAACATAGGCAATTTTGAGATACCTCCAACATTAACTCCTTGAAAATGAAACCTGGAATTAGTTGATCTTCTCTTATATCAGGCTTCAGTTCAACATGTTCGGGATAAGCAGGAGAAACTGAAAACAAATAACAAGCATAAGAATAAACAACACTGAAAACTAATTTACTTCCTGATGAATAAAAGACAGACATCAATCAAAATCACCTCGACACGGAAAAGATAGTGACAACGGAATATTTTCTGAAGCAATAATCAAATTAGTTCTATAGCTGGGCCTTATCTTGTCCAAATCATTACTTGTAAGTGTAACCATCGCATCCTGCGCCAATCATTTCAAAACAATCCAATAGTTATTTATTTATTTATTTTTCTATCAATAAGACCGAAGAAGTACACAACATGCTTACCATGATTTTTAAAATCATTTTATCAGTTGAAAGACCAATCTTCGTTCCATGCACTTTGAAGTACAAGTCCTTCGCTCCCTGAAGTTGAACAGTCACATCCGGAATTGTTTCAAACGGTGCTCGATTACCATGGATGTCATAACATGCAATGGCTAAGGCTGGAAAGGTAGAACCAACCCTGTACAGCAAATCATTTGTTGAAATGTCATACCAAATTAAACATTCTTGATCAGAACCTCAGAAGTACAAATAAAAGAAGTTAAAATTACACAAGATATTCCAATAATTAAAACAGATATGTCCCAGTAATAAGCAAAGGGAAAAGAATAAAAGCTTTGCGAAGGAAAGACATGTTATAGTCTTACAAATTCATGGATAAATATCTTTAGCAATCATACCTCACATCTAGCTCTGGACTTTGGTCATCAGTTAGAAGTTTGTACTTCTCAGCACAATGAGAAGGTTTTCCTGTCACCCGTTTGTCAAAACTTTTGCTGATTGAGTCCACCTAACAGATAAAATCACCAAGGCACCATATTGCATTGCACGACGCCCAACAAAATAATTTACAACGGCAAACTACAACTTAAAAAACAGCATTGAATCCAAAGTTGTAGAGAAAATATGGAGAATTCAAGTAGAAATAAATTAAAAATTATAGACTTGACTAGGCATAAAGAATTCAGGCAACTTCCATAAGTCAATCCACTAAATGTATGGAGATTTAAAAAAGGTTCTTCAAAAGTTAGTTCTTCAATTTCTCATAATTTTTTCCTCTGCTGAGTAAAAGTAGATGAAATTCTCAAGTCATTTATTAACAATTAAATGTAAGTCATTTTAAGTACTGGCATATGACATGTACCAAAAAAAGAAACTTCCTTACGTTGAGCTTGAATTGAGATGTTTCAACTCATATGAGAATAAAGTAGCTTTCGTTCATGAATGTAACACAATGGATATTAATTATTTAGACGGCACCTACACTAAAACAACTAAGTTACTATTTACAAATAACAAATCTATGTCATTTTTTTATAAGACAAATTAATGTCATTTGATGATAAATTATCATTTCAAATCTAATCTAAATAGTAAAAAACATTGGAATCACAAGTAAGCTTTTTCTTGTTTGAAAAACAATAATAAATGTAAATAAAAAAAAATTATCGGTATATTACTTTCTAATTTCAAATTTCTTACTTTTTTTTTCTATTGCAGAAGCATTTCAACTAAACAGATGAATGAAATATAGTATGATTTAACAAAACCCGCATCTAACCTCACGATTGAAAGTATAAATAACTCCCTAGACAGATATAAAAAGTAACTAAAAATACTTACCACGTCAACCTGCTTTCGTTTAGAATGGTGTTTATGATGGTTTGAGCCCAGCGAGTCAATACAAGCAGGAGCTTTCTGTTGTATCTTATTAAGTCGACGCTCCCATTCAATACTTTCAACAGGTAAAAGCTGTAACATATTGCTAAGAAGTTATAAATCAGCCTTTCTACAGTAAAAAATTTAAAAATCAAAATTTAATCACTGAACCTTTTCTGTGTCGATCACGCTTATTGGTAAAGACAAAGAGCTACCAATATTCAAGGTGGGGTTTTCGCCATTACTGACGTCAAGAGAGCACCCATTCTCCTCTGGGATTTCTATTGGCCTTTAAAATCAAGCAACGCACAGTGAATAGAGATAATTTTAGAGGATTTATATGATTTTAGTTGGCAGAGTTTTGTAAAAATAGGTACAACGAACCTGCATATAATTCGAGCTTCTCCTATTAACAACAAAACATTGAAAGTGGTCAGCTCTAATTAAAATGCGATTAAAGCTTGATTTTTAGTACTATATTAAAATTTCATTGGCAGCATAATTTTTTAAGACAAAAAAATCGATTATTTGTCAAGTTATTAAGGTTTATAACTTATTTTTGGTACACTAGGCTATTGTACTATAGATTAATAATTAACAGGTATTAGATGTAGAAATGTTTCATTTTTAATAAACATGTTGACTTGTAAAAATAACATGAAGCAAATGCAGACCACAGAAGAAGAAACAACAAGTGAGTTCAAAATTTTATAAGTCGTTATTAACTATTAATATTGTAAAAACAAAGTCCTTATATTTAAAAGGGGTATAAAATATTTGATTATCATATAAAATATTTTTTATATAACAAGGTTACAGGATTCAAAACTTAATAGTATGCTTAAAGATATAAAATCGTTTAGGTTTTGATACCGTGGATTGCATGATACCATAAATATATTCTATTGCATGAAAACATAAATATATTTTATTGCTTTTCATTCAATACTCTACTTTTAATTTCCCTGTGATTTGGAAGATATGGGATATTCTATTTCTTTCTAGATTAAATATCAAAACAAAGAGGCAAGGTTAATGCTTTACAATCAGAAATCTTACCACCCGGGTCTCCTTCAAATTTTTCAAGCAAAAAGTACTCTATGGTGGCATAAACATTGTTGTTGTGACACCCTGTGCATGCTCCTTTTAACACTTTAATTCTCTGTCCATGACTCCATGTCTTTTCCTTTCTCTTCAGAACCCGATGAACTCTAACGACTTCATAATAGCAAGAAAAACAGAATCACAAAAAGGAAGATTAAATTTAGTCCAATAGCAGCAAATATATACATTTTAACTACACAAAACTAGTCTAGTGCAACTGTTTTAATATGCATCAAAATTCATGCATCAGAGGATTAGTTAATTTATTACTTTGTTACATGGCCATTTTCTTCAAAACGCTATGGTTCGAACTGCCACAAGAAAAACATAACTAGAAGCAATTGCCATCAAAATTTTGTTAGTCATACCATCATTGGAAATGCCAAGTGCTTTCTTGTTTGGTGGATTGACAAGTATAACTGGCTTATCCTCACCGGCATCAGCTTCTTCATCATAACGATTGTGCATTTGTAGAATCCAGTCGTGGTACTCCTTTTCTAGTTGTAAAGGAGTTAACATTTTTGTAGTTGTGCTAATTTCAACAGAAACATCTGCTGGTTTAAAATAACAGATAAGTTGAGTATTTATTAATAATAAAGACAATAAGCTTTAAACTGTGTCATGAGATTTATACGAAGAAAATACCATTGTCTTTGTATGTAATTTTACTGCCCAAGTTCTTCAAAGCAATGGTGAATGGATTGTGTTGAGCTAAATCCGTCTGAAAAAGCATTGATATTTTGATTATCCTTAAATTAAGGAGAAAAAAAATAAAAGACATGACAATATCATTCTTGTATATTAGTTAATCACACTAGATACATATAAAGGAAAACTCCTTCGGCGGAATCCAAGTTTGAATTTATCCAAGCTAAAACAATCGTTGGTTAGACATTACTTATGTCTCGACCAAACTCGGAATTACTATGGCCCCTTACCTAGGAATCGGAGGGTTTAGATAAAAAGAATAGACTCGTTAGTTTTATCTCAATTATACTGTTTTCCAACTTACTTTCCTATGGTTTCGCAATCGATAGCATTATACATGTATACACAAATAATGACACTTGTATTCTCTTGGGAGGAACAATAGACCATACATGATGTATCTTTTTATGTTCACCGCATAATATGTAATCAATTTGATATTGTTAAGAATGCAAATTATTACAACAATATTCAACAGAAAAGGACACACCGTAGCACATTTATTTACGAACAAATATTTTAAAATATTGCAAGTCTAACCTTTGACTGGGTTGGCTTAAAACCAGCATCAGTTTCTGCAAATTAGAAAGTCGGACTCAGATGATCAAGCAAAGAAACATAATAAATATGAAAGTGCATGATTACATACGGTAATTACATACCAACATAGCATTTAACTCGTAGGGAACATCTTTTCAGTATCCTTGCCTTACTAGTCGATACCCTTTTGTTCCTCAAGTCCATAAAAGGAAGTAAAGTCTGGTTCAAAAGAATTGTAACTCATCAACAATATTTTCGGTCAATTAGGCAAAAATAACTAGTAAGTTAATCCACATAAAAAAAACAAATGAATTAATTGAAGATATGATGATAGTTTAGAGTACGTTAAATTGATGGTTTATTAAAAAAAAAGTATTCAAGAAGTATAAACAAGTTTGCAAGAGTAAATAACAAGTATAGAAAATAGAATGTAACGAGGATAATATTTTTAGAACTCAAACTCATTATAGTGCTAGAACCAAAGCACAGGACAAATTATATTGACAAGTTCAGAGAAAAGGTTGGAAGTTTACCCAGCGAGCATCTGGAAGGAGACGACCAAGCCGCCTAACGGAAACCCGACTAAAGTTTTCGAAGCTCTCCCTTATAATGTAACCGTCAGCCGTTAAATTTTCCAAAACCCTCTCAATACTCTCCTTTCCCTATAATTGTGTACATAGTATTCATTTGATTGGTCTTGATTTTGAGATCCATTGTAGACAAAGTCCAATACAATAGGCTATTTATTTCCATTACCTCTGTGAAAGGGAAATATACGAATCTAAGGCGTGCATTTGCTTCTTGGAATTCCCTTGAACCTAAAATAGTTATTCAAACAGAAATCAACACTCGCATTTCTTTACAGTTAATCAGATGAAATGGATAAGCTGTATAATATTAGACTTACTGGTTAAAAAAATATCATTTACCATAACACAGACTATATTGATAGATAGAGTAAAAGTTTATGAAAATACCATGATCTTGTACAAGAGACATACGAAGCTGCAGAACAAACTCAGGACCATTGCAAGAATGCAAATTAGTTGTTGCAACCTCCCCACCTTGAATCTCTGTCAGATCAACACCGTTGACCTAAAAAAGAACCAAATTTATTATTACAATCTGATATATACCTATCCATGACATCAAGTAACACTTTCATGGAACAAATTACAATTTTTCTTTAAATTATTAAATGTAACCACAGTAAATTTGACTGCAATGCAAAGATATGATTCTTCAGCAAATCTTTGAAACAGGGAAAATATGCTTTAATATGAAAGCTTTTTGGCTCATTAAATCATGTAATAGAAATAATACTGGAGAAAGAACCTGGAACTCAATCGGTGTAATGGTCTTCCCTCTTTCAGACAAGTCATCATTCTGCATGAATGAAACAAATAAAAACCCATATGTTCAAGGTAGTGAAAACAATATTTTGCCAAGGAACAACAATCAATTAATGTTAATTTATGTTGACAATATTAAAAGAAAAATGAACATATGAAGCAACAATCATACAAAATTTGACAAGATATAATCACATCTGTTGCATTGATTCGATTCACTAGCATGTTCAAACCTGAATGTAGGGGAAATATATGTCCTTGAGGTGGCACTGGAGTTTGTTAATATCAACATCTTTAACTTTTGGCTCAAAAATTTCAACCTGCAACAGCATCGAATCATGTGATTAATTTCATCCTTACATATGTTATCCCACTCTTTGTTACCGAAACTACTTCATGAATTTCTTATGTTTCATTTCTTCAACCTTCTGCAAAGTGTACAATATTAACTAATTTTGATTTTCCTTTCCCTCCCTCCACTTCAACCATAACATTTAGGATTTTAACTTCACTCCCCTTGCTTTCCTTCCCTCTATTAAATTCCTTACTCTCCCATTCCGCAATGTGAAAACAGGCAAGAGAACAAGAATAGATGTTATATACCTTTGTAAAGCTGCCATGAGAATCCATGATTTCATCCTGTAAGGGTTCCCTTATGCCACCATTTGTCTAGATGGAATAAAAAAAATACTAGTTGAGAACATTAAAATAAGACAGAAAAGAATGCATTAATGTGATTGCATTGTTAGGGGAACATGAATACCTTCCATGTGGCTTCAGAGTTGAATCTTTTCAACAAAGCTTCTCTCTCAAGAATTAACATAAAGACTTTCTTTACATGTTTTGTCTTGGACGAAACACGAGTACCCCTGTAATATGAGAGTAGCAAAAATCAGAGAGGGAAGAGATAAAGAGATAAGTTTTAGGATGTAATCGAAGACAGAAGGAGATTTATCTTAAAAAGTATACCTCCTCCCCAAATGCATAGATGCTATAGGTCCACCATATCCATACATTCCAAAATAAGGCTGCACAGCACAATCAACACAGCAAAGCAAACAACAATCTTAAAACATGCAAAGGAGTTATCTAACCCAATCCCAAAGATTAACATTTTGATGTTTCTTTGTGCATAAGCATCACAGACAGCAACGAGCACGTTCAACAAAGAATGAAGAATACCATTAAGAATGGGGGTTTTCCCCCAATAGCCTGTGATTTTGATAATCGGTGAAGTGACGCTCCCATCTTTCCCCTGCGCAAGAGATAAAAAGTCCATAATCAAGAGACGGCAGTTGAATAAACAGATAAATCATAAAAGGTATGATACAACTAGATTGAAAGTCACTGAAAGTGAGAGTGTAATTTAATATTTTAAAATTTAAAAGTCTATTTCTGTTAAAACAAATATTCATTTATTAAGAACAAAAGCTAGCAATGTTTTTATGTTTGGATTAGCTGATATACTTAAAAAACAACAAGGTGAAATAGAGAACACAACAGGAAATATCAAAATAAAATGAACATAAGGTGGCATTCTAATAATTATATAACAAAGTAGAAACAAAAATGTTTTCTCAAACCAAACGAAGTGCCTCTTCAGATTTTGTTTTTAATAAAATAAATGTATATCCGATTGTTATATACTCAATACAAATAACCAACAAAATCGGCAAAACATAGTTAGACCTTTCCAACTGAAAATTACATCGCCTATTTCTATCTATGATCAGCACAATTATTTCAATCTCTCCTTTGTATCCATATTTTTTGAGAGCCTAAGCTTGATTAAATTGAAAAACCTAAAACTTTTTACTGAAATTTTATTCATGACACCTAAATTTGAATTTCTTTGGTTATCAACATAGAAAAAGAGTTTAAATTGATCAACTGTAAGAGATCACTAAGTAAGAAAGTGACGTATAACATGGCAACTAAGGATTCACATGCAATGAAATTGAGTCAAAAAGAGAAAAAGTTGAATTCAGTTGACCAACAAATCTAGCATCTATTATAATCTTAAATAATAAAAAGCTACAAAGGCTTCTGAAAGTAAGGTTATTTTATCTCAAGTAACAGGATATCAGAATGTACTTAGGAACTTCAAAAATCATGAAATAAACTACAATCAGATGGCTACCATTTTACTAGGGAATTCTCATTAGAGTCATCCATTCCAGAGCCATTGTCAAAAATTGTAATCTTCTTGTTAGTTACATTAACTCTGCAAAACAAAAAAGTCACGTGAACAAGTGATAATGGATTGCGTAAAAAATGGAGATGCCAGTTAATCATTAAAATATCAAAAACTTAATTTCCATAGAAATTGGACACATAAATGTAAGTGTTTCGGACAAGCTATGGATTTCCCGAGTCCTTTAGTGCAAATAAACTGAACCAAACTATGACATCGATTACTATAGACTAAAGGGACTTTGACAACGATTACTAACCAAACTATGATTTCCAAAAGATATATCTCTCGTGCTGTGATCAAACATTGGTGGATTCTTTTTTGTTTCTTAACTCTTTTCTCAAATCTGAGCCAAAAAATATCTCTTTTCTCAAATGAAGGACAAAAAAGAAAATAACATTATCACATTGTGTTATGCGACCATACCTAATCAGCTTCCTACTGTTTTTTTCATTGGACCACACAGCCTGCAAAGCATTATCCTGATAAATGAATAGTAGTGTTAGTATTGATATGTGCAAAACCTTTATAAAAAGATTGAGTTTATAGTATGTTTTGTTAATGAACTCACAATCAAGTCAGCAATAGCAGCTTCAAAATTATAATCTTCAGGAAGCTCCAGCAGCAAATCTGTATCTGGCGTTAAGTCCCACATATTCTGCATTTCAGACAATGCACAACAACAGTATCAAAATCACAACGTTCATCCGATTTCATTTTCCCTCCTCTTATTTAAGAATTCATTTTCCCTAGTAAATTTCTAAAATAAATACAAAATGTTCCAAGTCATTTATGCATGTTACATTGGTCCAAGTCGAACTAAACTTGGATATCTTAAGCAAGGTCTCGGGTAAGAGCCATGTTGAAGGGGGAAATGTGGTTGAGAGCAGAGACCCGATGGATAATTCGCACCAATAACATGATTACCAGAATGTTGACAATTTCACCACCCTTAGGTTCCTTTATATAAAAAAGAGTAAATTGCAATTCATGTTTGTATTTATACATTATGGTAGGTGACCATAGTTATTAAAGAAATAAATGAGAAAATGTAATTCAAAAGAAAAAGAGAATGTGATCAGGAAAGGAAATAAATAACTTATCCTAAAATAAAGAAGGTTCAGTGTTTTTTTTTTCTTTCGAAAGGAGGTTCAATGTATTTATAGTTCCTATAAGATCACAATATTTAATCTCAATTTTAAAAATGTATTTGAAAAATTGTCTCTAAAAAAAAAAAAAAAATAAAAATTTTATTATGCAGTGGTTAATCTTGAAAAATCTTAAATATTTTTAAGCCAAATCAAAATATAGCTGAGTGGTGTCATAAGTACAACTCAGATGGTAAAAAAGTTGTAGGAAAACTCTCAAACACTACATGTTGAGAAGCGTGTATGGACTTTGACCACTAGACTGATAAAATTGAATTTCCTACAATCAAAGGGATCACACATTTATCCGATCGAAATATTGATGATCGTCTGATATTGATCATTGAAACTAATGAGTTTGAATTTAGTTTGTCCAATCTCGATCGAACGATCACCGATGTCCCGAATGCGTGTAATTTGAATGCAGGGGAGCTAGATCCATAGTAGAAATTCTAACCTCAAAGGTGTCAGCAACATCGCCCTTCCCATCCTGATTGAGAAACAATAAAACCAAATATCAAGCTAAAAAATGAACGCACAATAACACAAACAGAAAAATTCAGAATCAAAATCTTATAGTATATACTAACATTAAGGCGTAAAATGTGGCACTTGCTAAAAATGAAATTTTTGAAATCAACAACATTCTTGATCTTATTATCGCTAGCATCTTGAAGAAACAAACCACCACTATTCCAATTGATTTCCCTTTTCTTCCTCATGGATTCATTTTTCCTCTGAACTTGGAGATACCTAGTTCGAATTAATCCAACGAATTCACCAAAATGCATTGCATTTTCTGTATTCAGAATTTTCAATCCCACACTAGTTCCATTCGGTAACAACACTTTGAACTTTCGCATTTTTCGAATTCCGGTATCATCAACATGATCATCAGTATCATCAACATGATCATCATCATCGTTTAGCAGCAGTTTTCGTTTTTTAGGGTTGTGATTGATCATTCCCCTTTCCATGCTTCAACGATTCTGTAAAAACAGTAAAACGAACAACAACACAAGTTCACGATCAAACCGGAAGGAAAGTAGAAATAGAAATTGATGATAATAGAAACTTAGTTAAGACGAGAAGGAAGTGGATTTATTGAAGGATATGATAGGAATGTTGAGAAGAGAAAAATGAGTACCGTGAAGAAGAAGGAAAGAAAATGGAAGTTTGTTTGTAGTAAAAGTGATTATGAAAAGTGCTTATGGAAAGAAGTGAAGTGAAAGGGTTTTGAATGGGTTTTTGGAGAAGAAAAGTTGAAATAAATAAAAAAAGTGTGAGTGAGAGTGAGCGACCCTTCTACTACAAGGAATGTGAGAGAGAGAGAGAGAGAATAAGACAAAAAGGGTTGGGTTGGGTGTTAAGTTAACTCTGGTTAGTTAAGTTAAGATGAAAGTAAGTAATCTTCTACTACTAGAGTGCAAAAATAGTACTCTACTACTGTGGTCAGAATTCGTAGTAATATTCCTACTACCACCATTACCATATGAAGAAAAAGGTAATAAAGTGAAACGTTTGGGTTTTGGGGGTATTATGTGGCCAATAAAATCGTGACATATCAGCTTAGTTTGTTACAGAAACTACTGCACTGCATTACTCTTTCGTGTCTATGTAGACAACTTATTTTCTGCTGATTTCAGGATTTTATTTTAGTTAGTAATCATTCAAATTCAGATACCACCACGGTTGCTTTACTCAGTTTAATATCCAAACGATTTTCTTACAATTTTGTGGATTAATCAATGATTTACTTGAGTTATTTAATATCCTTTCGTATTTTGTGGACTCGTACAATTAAACACATTTAGATAGGCATAGAGAACACTTTGTTGTGGGGAAAGAGGACAACTCCTTCACCATGTGTTAAGAACTAACTCTACTGTACAAGTCTCTACACTTAGATCAATCAAATACAATAAATGTAAACGCCTTCAACCGTTCTACAAATATCATATCATATTTCAGCAACATTTTCGTACCATATCATATTTCAGTTACATTTTCGTATCTATGATATATCAACTTTCGTTTCTAATTTCCACAAAAATTTCTTATAACCTTTTGTCCACATTTTAAACTAATACAAGTGTTCTAAGAACACTTACTTCTTAAGAAGTTTAAAAAATAAATCTACATTAAAAATATTGATTCAACACCTTAAATCTTTAAAAATTGACTTATTCTATCTAAAACTTATTACTTATTTCCTTTTTCCCCCATCTTAACAAATGTCCACCATATGATAAGTTCCAATTAACTTTTTATGATAATATAGTTGTTGAGGTCATAAAATATAAAATATAGTAATTAACTTAATAATTTACATATTTAATTATTAATTTGGGATTATAGATAAATTAAACGAGAAAATAATTTCACCATTTATATGTAAAAGTATGAGCATTAGACTCTTTTTGATGAAAATGAGTGGATAGCCGATAATCTAGTTTGTAGCGGATGAGAGAGAAGTCAACATTAAGTATATGTTTGGTAACCTTAAAAACCACGGTAGAAACCCATTACCAAAATTTTTTTGTTGAACACTACCAAAAAAAAATTGTGTGTCTACTTCTACTTAACGTGAAAACAAATACGCTATAAGGTAAGTTTTTACCGTGAATCCCCTCTTGTTCATATTCAATATCCAACTCCAATAATGAACAAGTACAGAGAGAGCGGCCCTCTACCCGCTCTCTACAAACCAAAGTTCCCCTTAATTCACCTCTATCTTTAGCTCTCCTGATTAGAGAAGAGAGGCCCTCGGCACAATAATGAACAAGTATATAGAGAGCGGATCCCCTTGTATCAAACCATGACTCAGAATAACAGGGTCAACCACTTCGTTATTAACCAACACTGAATAGTCAACAATTTCAACAAATATAATCATCCAATGAATCCATTGATCATCGTAAGTAATTTATTATCATCTAATTGAATTAAACTATTCTTCAGTGACATGTGATATGACCAATTGATCTTCTATCAACCAGCAAGATGAGATTTCCCGTGATTTCATTTCGTGCTTTGAGTGAATATTTTCGTCCATATGCTAACTCGCCATTACCAAAAATTAAAATCAAAATTCACCTCCACATATCAACTTATCTATGTTTTTTTTAGGGATATCCACGTATCAATGTTGTATTTTACTTTACTATTTTTTTAGGTCGAGAATGTTCTTTAAAAATAAAATAACACATTAAATTAAATATGGGCTCCTTTTTTAGTTACAATGTAGGTGTAGGTGTATATAGATTAAACTTATATAAATATACATTTATTTCATTTGAAGTTATTTAATGAAGTATCAAAAAGTTCTTTTTCTTTTTGTTTAAAATGTGCAGTTGATAAACTCTATAAGAACTTTAAATATGACGCTTGGATTGATAAAATTTAATGTTTATAATGAATTATTAAACGGGATAATTCAACTAAGAGTTGCTCATAGAGTTACTTTCTTTTTTTTTACAAGAGATGGCTAATTCATTTCGTCAAAAATAGAAGAATAAATACCACCCGTAGGAATATCACAATAAAGATGAGAATTATCATAACCCACATAAGATAAGAGTTGTAACAAAAAGTTGACATAAAAGAACACGTTGTGTGAAGTTAGATCCAAATTTTGTCTCTTGCTGATACAATAGGTCCCAACCAAACAATTTTAGCTGCAGTAAACATTACAAACTCATTGGAATGTTTTGGAAATTATTCACCTTAAAACTCATGGTTTAATGACAATTTGGTTGTTCTAAAGTGTAAATAGATGCATCAAATTTGCAGAGTCAAATAATTAAGAAATGTTGATAACAGTGAGTGTAACTGTGACAGAAACTACATAACAATGACCAAATTTAGTATTTGCATAACAGTGTTATTTAGTTTTGTTCAGTTGGTAACTTTTGACAAAAGCTTCTTAACATTTAATCTCAGTTTCAAATAAATAGTCCAACTAGCATCATCGATATAAGAAAGCCAATCCTCAGAAATCAATGGCAGACTAAAAAAATGTACAAAAGCTTCTATATAAAAAACGTTACATTGAGTTTATAACACTGCAACACATTAATATGGTTCCAACTGCCATTCAAACCCAGGAAACATGACAGTAGGAAAAGAGTGTACATATACGCGAGTGTGTGCGTTTTAATGCTTTGTTGAAGTTCATATTCCAACATTCTCATTGGAAGAAAAACAAAAAACTGCTCTAAACAGTCGGCACTTCCCCGCCTTGACATTATTGTCACTTTTTCCTCTATCAAGTGTCAACCAAGCCACATGCACGAAGTAGACTTTAACACAATGTAAAATTTGAGTTTGGAGCCTATATTAAGTAAAATTTTGAATTGTCAAGAGATGATTTATTATTTATAAACTCGTTTCAGTTATAAAAGAGTGCAATGAAATCATGTAGCAGACAAAATTTGACTAAACAACTATCTTTTGAGAGTATTTTATTAATTGAATCAATTCCTCAAACAGGAAATCATAGCCCCTCATTTTCATGTAATCTTCAACAGCTTCACACATAAAATCATGTTCTACGAAGGAAACAACAGTAGTTGACGCATATGGCCTGCATCATATTCATTTAAGTTCCAATTGTTGCGTGATCCTCATCCATTTAGGAGACAGTTTCATATTCAATTTGATTAAATACTAATACGCTTTTAATAGATCTCTGACATGTTGTTGAAGAAGCCCTTATCCAGACATAAAACATGAAAAAAGTACTCAAACTCGTAGACAGAGAGATATGCATACATATATTGCCAATGTGTAAATGAAATGAAGGATTATATAATATACCTAGATCTTAAGAGACAAGGAGTTTGTTAAGGCTAGCACCAGTGTAATATTAGTTAAAATTGTCTCCTATACCAAAACTAGAAGATAATCCACCATGTATTTTAAATTTCTGGTGACAGTTAAGAGTATTTTTTTTCATGCAAGTTTCCACTAACCAATGGATTTGGAACCATTTTTTCCTTCATGGTGACTTGGAAATCATAATACGTTAGCCATGAATGCTATTAGCTTGTCTAAATGACGATGACTAACTATTTTGGGCACCTTACCAAGCAAGTGGTTCATATTACATACTTTTTTTTTGGTAATCTGCCCTACAATAATCACTAGCCAAAGAAAAAAACAAAGAAAAAGCAACAAGCCAAGACAATGGTATAGGCATAATCAAGAAGCTTAATAAAAAAGCATAAAACAAGAAACAAAGGTATATTATTGAAGGCATATAATCTAATAGAAGGTAAACCAAAAGCAAAAGCATAGTTCTTTAATTTGAAAACTAGAAAGCATATAATCAAATAGACCTCTAGGCTCTAGTGATCCATCCACAAACAAAAGATACTTTGCTCCACCATCCTTATTTCCATCTCTTACGGAGAGAGTATGGTTTGTTGAGCAAGTTATATAGTATCATCAGTCAGGAATGTAACCATTGATTGTCTTGCGGAAACGTCACCAATATGGATCGGAGTAATATAGTTCTAGCGTAGATTGTTGTAATAGCAACATTTCCACCGTTTTTGCAATCTGCTCAACTTCTCCACGTTTGTATAGTTCATTAATCACCAACTTGTAAGCAGCAAAATTAGGTCGGATACCAGCTTTTATCATCACAGCTGCTACAGTTTTAGCATCTTTGACCTCTTGTTCGGTGACTAAATTAAGAGCAGAAATACATGGTGGAATGTATTTGGACGTAAGCAATGCATTCTCTGCTGTTTTCGTCATAGAACCCAAACCAGTGCTTGGATTGTAGTTTGGCTTCTCCAATTCTCTATCCAACCAAATTGCTTGTTTAAACTGACCAACAATGCAATAGCCATAGAGGAGATGGCAATGTGTGAGAAAATCAGGGTTGATTTTGGTAACATGAATCATTTCAGAATATAAATCATAGGCTTGATGTACGAGTCTATCTTTGCAGAGTCTAAATATAATTCTGTTATACAGAATGACATGAAAATCATAATCTTGGTCAGTGTCAATCTGTGGTTGTAGTAATAATACTTCTCTCAACAACTGTATGGCTCTTTGAGTTTCTCCGCTATAACGACATAAACCACGGATTAGAAAATAATAACTATCACGGTCCAACCGAAAACCCTTGAGTATGATGTAATGGTAAAACAACATTGCTTTGTAACTCTCTCCTATTTGACACAAACCTTTTAAAAGATGATTCAAAGTGGAAGTAGTAGGACGATGACCGGTGTCGATGATTTTGTTACGGAAAAGAGAGAAAGCAGTGGAGATGTTACCTATTTCAGAGTGGCAACTGATGAGCATTAACCAAGTATGAATGTCTGGGAAAACGTGGGATAGAGATTCCAATTGTTGAAAAAGGTGAGGAATAGGGATGTAGCTGCCTAGATTGAGAAAGGAAGAGAAAACGTTGTTGTAAAGAGATATGTCAGAGACACCTTGAATGATCAGGTATTGAATTCATAGAGGGCATCACCTTGGAGCTTGATTGCTTCAGAGTGATTCCATGGGGACGGGGATAAGGTAGAAACAAAAGCACGATGAGGAAACAAGTTGTTGATGTTTTTGGGAATAATAATAGAAGAAACAGCACCACCACATCTTCTTCTTAACATCGACAACATCATTACCAAAATTTTATAAGAGAAAATTGTTTTAGGGAACCAATTATAATAGGAAGGTTATACATAATTTTTTTCTTATCGAAAACTGTTATTTCCACCTTTTTCATTGGAATATTTTACTTTCCAAAAAATCTTTAATACACTGGAATAAAAAAATTCAATAAACTCCTAACAATTCACTAATATATACAAATATAACTTCAAACAAACAAATTCTTATACTCTCTAAAAAAAACACATTCTTATACTTACGACTTGCAACTACAATAACTTGATAGACAATTGGACTATGAATGAATAAGGAACTCAAATTTCGTGATTGGAATCTGATCTGTCCGGTAATGAGCGGATGAAGGCAGTACAGTCTTCACGGCGGAGCGAATGGTGCCTGCATACATGTTAACACTCCAACATTCAAGTCAGTGTAGGAAATGACACGACAAGAAACATTGTAGTTAGCCAGGAAACATTTCCTAGGAATAGAAGCAAAATTCCTAGGTATGCAGACTTTCCTAGGAAGTTTCCGAGGAAAAACTTTCTAGGTATATTTATAGTTGTTCCTAGGAAATTTCTGAGGACCCACCGAGGAAGCTGTTAGCTAGGAATTACCTAGGAAAATTTCCTAGGAAACGTTCCTGCAAAAAACTGCCACAATCTGCCACCACTGTCACAGTTCAGTCGATGTGACAATTAAAAATAAAAAACAAAATTTAAAATTCAATTTAAAATATTTTGAAACAATTAAAAATAAAATTTGAAATTCAATTTAAAATATTTTGAAATTCAAAATATTGCACCAAAAATTTAAAATTTTAAAAATTGCGCCAATTTATTTTTTGATTTGAACCAAAAAAATTCAGGATATTTAATTATTTGTTTCCTAGAAAATATTCCTCAGAAAACTACTAAAAAATAAAATAAA
>Ga0228710_1004576_pt1 | contig 21804 bp, 16 predicted proteins | sample MedpolnodulmetaG_FD_177995 | JGI IMG/M metagenome (GOLD analysis project Ga0228710, IMG submission 177995) | Root nodule microbial communities from Medicago polymorpha collected in Santa Monica, California, United States - pink nodules | ecosystem: Host-associated > Plants > Roots > Nodule...
GAGGGTTTTGGGTCAAAACCCACTTAAATAGTCTACACGTGCAATTACCAACACGCCCCTCAGCCTAAAACGCGCATGAGACGAGCTACCGGATAAAACATCTTGAACTAAAACGTGGAATATTACACACCACCACTTAAACCACCGCATTCAAAGACCGACAGTCACCTTGTGATCAGGTACAATCAGTGGCACCGTCTGTGGGAAATATATAAGCTCTCCCCGTTTTTAAACTACTAAAAAGCAAAGCTTTCCAAAAATCTACCATGACTGCCAACGGTGTCAGCTTACATATACAAAGTGAAGTTTGTGTCCTTCAACAGGATGGAATGACATCTTCGCCTTCACCCGTGGGTACACGTCGAGAGGATGCCATATAAATACTTCCTCATCAGGATATTCCTCTCGACGAGAGGCCTCTACAAGGTCCCCTACAACCTACAGAAACGACAGAGAACACTACGCCGACAGGTACCCTCATCAGTAACTTGATCCGCACGGTTCAACGACAAACATCATTAATCGAGGAGCAGAACCGATGCCTGATGGATATGGAACAAACACGCCAATTGGTCAAAACCAAACAGACTCTTTCCCCAACACGTAGCATAAGAGAAAGGAGCCCTCGCAACTCACGCTTCAGATCCCCTCGGCACTCAGTTAGCATCAGATCTCCAAGCCACACTAGGAGATCAACCTGAAGGAGATCTCCCAGACGATCCCCTCCAAGACGGTCTCCTCCAAGGAGATCCCCATCAAGACGCAACGGAAGCTCTTGGTCCCCCTTTAGTTCCAAGGACAATCGCGATACCCGGAATAACCATAATGCTTACAGTCCGTTCACACGGCGCATCCGAGAAGCTCCCATCCCATGTGGACTAGAGAAGCCTCCTCAGATGGATTCTTACGACGGAACAACGGATCCAGATATGCACATTGAGAACATTGAGGCTATTCTCACCTACCGATCGATGCAGGGCGTCGTTAAATGCAAACTCTTCGTCACTACGTTAAGACGAGGAGCCGTCACATGGTTCAAGAACTTGCGGAGAAACTCCATTGAATCATGGAGCGACCTCTTTGACGAGTTCACCACCCACTTTACTTATTCAAGGACACAACCAAAGACGGTGGCATCCCTTGAAGCTATTGTCCAAGGTTCAATAAAGAAGTCGTGCAAGTACAGGGTGCTGGTGACACAATGAAACAATACCTCATTGCCAAAGGTCTGCACGAAGGCACAAACGTCAAGAAATCTGTTCGCCTGGATCGCTCAAGGACTCTCAACGAGTTCCTAGCGATCACCAAGATCTACATAAGATATGAAGAAGAGCTGTACGCGGACAACCTTAACAAATCCAGGAAGGAGGAGCCTGCTGTTGAATCCTCCAAAAAGCCCTTCCATAAGAAAAAGAGGGAAGGCAAAGTGGCACGTGAAAGCAAGGGACCCACCGGTTGCTTCACCGAGTACACACTCTTGGCCATGTCCAGGGAGAAGATCTTCGTTGAGATGGCTATAGCCGATCTGAAGGAAGCTGACGTCAAGCCCCCAAAGGCTCCTGCGCAGGAGAAGAAGGTGGTTGACTCAACCAAATATTGTCGATTCCATAAGTGCTACGGTCACTTTACTGATGTCTGCATCCATGTAAAGGATACTATTGAACTCCTCATCCAACGGGGGCAGCTCAAGTGGTTCGTCAAGAACCCGGAGTCGGAGAAAAAGACCATCGAGCTCATCACCGAAGGCAACGAAGCGGACAAGGTAGTCGTCATGTTAGTAGAACATTTAGGCGATTTCCCTGACAATGTGGAAATCGTCCCCTATTCATGTACTTAGGAGAAGTTCCCTATCGCCAACGTCATCATGGGAGGAACAATGAACATCTACATGGAAAACATGGAGAGAAAGTTCGAAGAACTCATGAGAGTTAACCTGCTGGTCCTCTCCAATTCCAACTTAGAAGGAAGACCACCGTTGGCGTTCTACGATTCCGAACTACCTGGCCGGGCTCCAAATTCAACCATCCCTTTGCTCGTTCGAGCATTGATGCCCAACACCAACGTCCGTCGAGTCCTAATAGACACAGGGGCCTCGTGCGACATCATGTACACTGAGCTATTTAAAACTCTCCAACTAACAGAGAAAAACCTTTCTTCGTATGTTGGAAATGAACTCTACGGCTTCAACGGCTCCTCCACTCAACCTTGGGGCTACGTAGATCTGTTGGTCACCTTCGACAAAAAGGAGGCCAAAAAGACAATAAAGATCCCATTTTTTGGGTTCGACTGCCCATCTCTTTATAATTGCATCATAGGGAAAACAAGACTTGCCCAACTAGGCGATGCATGTTCAACCTCTCATCTGAAGTTGAAATACCATGCGAAGGATGGCATCATTGCCTCCCTGAACAGAGACATCGAGGATGCTCGAAGATGTTTCCTTCAGGCCAATAAAACCCAGAACTCAGTTTCCCAAACCAGCAAACCTGTTGAAGACAAAGGGAAAACTGCTGCGAGCTCTCTAGATGCAAACTTGGTCGAACTTGACCCTAGGTTCACCAAGGAAGACCTGAAGGAGCAAAAGGAAAAGAAGGATCCGCTTAACGTGAAACTTCTTAGGCCTATTCCCGATGGAGAATTTGAGCTGGTCCCCTTCGGAGACGACCCCTCGAAAAACATCAAAATCGGCAACGATCTTCCTGAACTTGTCAGAGCACAACTGGTTGCCTGCTTGAGGGAGAATGCTGATTTGTTCGCCTGGAATGCAGCTGACATGCCCATAATCGACCCTAGCATCGTCTGTCACCATCACCAGCTGACAGTCAATCCTAGTGTTAGCGTTGTAGCCCAGCGACGTAGGAAGCAGTCTCCTGAAAAGTCGGAGGCTGCAGAAAAAGCTGTAAAAGACCTCCTAGAGGCAAACATTATTTATGAGGTCAAATACACTACATGGCTCTCAAATGTTGTACTTGTCAAGAAATCTAATGGAAAATGGCGTATGTGTGTTGATTATACCGATCTTAATAGGGCTTGCCCTAAAGACGCATATCCTCTTCCTAACATAGATAAACTCGTGGATAATTCCTCAGGCTACAAACTCTTATCTTTCATGGACGCCTACTCTGGTTACAACCAGATACCCATGGCCGATGAAGATAAAGAGAAAACAGCCTTCATGATCGAATCAAAGAACTATTACTACAACGTAATGCCATTTTGTCTTCGAAATGCGGGGGCTACTTATCAACGAATGATGAATAAAGTCTATGACAAGAAACTTTTGGGCAACATTCTCGAAGTCTACATGGACGACATGATCGTCAAATATCAACAGGAAGTTGATCATGCTGCTCATCTCAAAAGGGTGTTTGAACAAACCCGAAAATACAATATGCGACTCAACCCTGAATAATGCACCTTCGGAGTCCAAGCAAGCAAGCTCCTCGGTTTCTACTTAACAAAAAGGGGAATTGAGGCGAATCCAGACAAATGTCGAGCATTCACGGAACTCCCTACTAGGGGTGTTCAAAATTGAACCAATCTAATAGAAAAACCGCAATTGGTACATATGTATTTGGATCACTTCTTTACTCAACCGTATGGTTTGGTTCGGTTTGCGGTTTTGATTTTACCAACCGAACCAAACCAAACCAAACCGCAATATAAGAAAAACACTAATTAAATATATATCACCTAGACCAATACTCATAAAAGCTCAATGAAAACTATAATAAAATGACTTTTTTTTTCTTCTCTTGTTAAGTTTCTTCTTTGCTTTTTCTTTCAAAAATGTATTTATGTGCTACTTGAACTCTTAGAGAATGATAAATAATTTAGTCTTTTGTATTTCTTACAAAATTGGGTTACCTTTTGTCCATGTTTGAATTTGGTCTACATAGTTGAGAACATTGTTATATGATAATAAAATTATAATGTTGGATGAAATTTAAAACATTACTGAAAAATATGATGTGTTTTAACTATTTAATTTGATTTTAACGTTGGAAACAAAAATAATTATTGTTTAAAAAAAAACCACACCAACCAATCCAATCCAAACCGCATTGGTTTGGTTTGGTTTGGTTCAGATTTTATTTTAAAAGTCAACCAAACCAAACCAAACCACATCCTTTTTTACCTTGCGGTTCAGATGACTTTTACCCTCAAAACTGAACAAAACCGCATTGCAAACACCCCTACTCCCTACACCCCACTCTAAGAAGTACATCCAAACACTTAATGGAATGTTAACCTCTCTCTCCCGATTCGTCGCCAAGTCCGCTCAACACGCTGTCCCTTTCTTCAAATTCCTGAAGAAAGAGACGAAGTTCGAATGGACAGACGAATGCGAAGCTGCGTTGTCGCACCTCAAAGGCGCTCTCTCCCAACCACCGGTTCTCTCGCGGCTTAACCCAAGTGAAATATTATACCTCTACCTTTCTGTTTCTTCTGATGCGGTCAGCGCCGTTCTAATCATGGAAACACCGGAAGGGCAGAAACCAACATACTTCACTAGCAAAGCCTTGCAAGGGCCAAAGACGAGGTACCAGAAGATTGAAAAGGTAGCCCTCGCTCTTGTAACGGCAGCACGAAGGTTAAGGCAATATTTCTTGGCTCATACGATTGTAGTTTGAACCAATCAACCCATTAGACAAATCTTGGGTTGCCGTGATGTCGCTAGAAGGATGATGAAGTGGTCGCTCAAATTATCCCAATTCGACATACACTACGAATCCAGGAAGGCACTAAAGGCGCAAGTGTTTGTGGACTTCATAGCCGAAATGACTTTTCCTACATAAGAAAATAAGGAGGAAGAATGGACCGTCTTCGTGGACGGGTCATCTAATTCTAAGGGAAGCGGAGCTGGGGTGATCATTGAAAACAACGAAGGCATTGCCGTGGAAGTCTCCCTAGGTTTATCCTTTCTTGTGACGAACAACACTGCAGAATATGAAGCCTTCTTAGCTGGCTTACGGATCGTCCAAGATCTAGGAGCCAAAAAGTTCAAAATCTTTACTGATTCTCAATCGGTGGCTTCCTAAGTTACTGACGAATACCAGGTCAGAGAAGAGTATCTACAAGAATACATCCAGCTAGTGTTGACAAAAATGAAAGAATTCGAGTGTGTAGAGGTAATTCATGTTCCCCGCGAACAGAATACCCGGGCGGACATTCTTTTGAAACTTGCTAGCACAAAGATTGCGAATGGAAACAAAACCATGATTCAAGAAGTCCTCAACGAACCTAGCGTTCAGAGGCAAAAGGCTCAATTCCACGAAGTCAACGCGATCAACAGGATGGAAGACTTGAGGGGACCTATAACCCGCTATATAACTAGCGGAGAACTCCCGTCGGATCCCCATGAAAGAACAAAGATGAAGCGAAGGGCCTCCTCATTCACTTTAGTGGAAGGAACCTTGTACAAAAGAGGTTTCATCACATCACTTATCAAGTGTCTGGGACCAAATGAAACCCAAGAAGTCCTTACCGAAGTACATGATGGCATATATGGACAACATCTTGGAGAGAAAACCCTCGCCAAAAAAGTTCTCCGAGCAGGATACTTTTGGCCCACCATGATAAAAGACGCCAATGATTATGTCAACCTATGTGAGAAATGCCAACGACATGGAGATATGCACATTGCAACTCCTGCCGAACTGACATCTTTGGTTTCTCCTTGGCCTTTTGCTTGCTGGGGGCATTGACCTGCTAGGACCATTCCCTAAAGTTGTCGGGCAACTCAAATACTTGGTCGTTGCAATCGACTACTCAACTAAGTGGATCGAAATCGAGCCTCTAGCGAAAATCACAGCAAAAAACGTACTCCGTTTCTTCAAGGCTTAAATGCGCTTTTGGTCCCGTAAGTATTTATTTGGTATCACTTTGGTCCCTTAACTAAAAAAAAGACCGTTTGAGTACTTTATCTTTATCTATGTTACCTGTTTTGGTCCCTTCTGTTAAATAAATTCAAAAAAACGTTACGGTTTGTATTATTCATCTTCTTCCTTCTGTTTCCATCCTCTTCTTCATAATCTTCATCATAAAGAACACACCAACCCAGAAGAAAAAAATCTTTTTCATCATTATCTTCATCAAATCTATGAACATAATCAACTTCATAACTCAATCAATAGCCAATTTTTCCATCATCATCATATAAACCCTTTATCATCATCATCATCACCAATCCTTCACTAAAATCCATTTTTGGATCTAAACCCATCATCATCATAAACTCACCTTGACTAGATTAAGACATACATAAAATAGCAGTAAAAAAATTAGACAAACCAGAAAATTGCAACAACAACAAAGGACTCAGCAGAAGCAAGAGTTAACAGCACAAACTCCTCACTACTCATAACTGAATTCCCTTTTTTTTCGTCACAATCTTCCCTTTTCTTCTTCACAAAAAAAAAATCAATTTTTCTCATTCCCTACAAGGAAAAATATTCCAAAATTAAATCAAAATCAATTTTCCCTCAATCAACGCAACACTTTTACATCTTCAAACTTTCCCTCTCTTCTCTTTTAAAGATGAAAATTTTCATCTTTTGGTGAAACTGAAAGCGAAATTAGCGATCTGGGTATGTGGATTTGAATACGTTTGTTTGTGTTTGTGAGTTTGAATAAGTTTTTGAGATTTGGAGTTTTAGATATGACGATTTAGTTTGTGTTTGAAGCACCTAGAAAGAAGAGGAATACATTTGCGATTTGGGGAAGAGGAGGAGAAGGTTCCAGATTTGGTAAGGTTTGGGTAAGGTTCCAGATTTGGATTTTGTGTGTGTTTATGGGTTTGAATGAAGATGATGATGATGATGATGATAGGGTAGAGTTAAATTGAAGATGAATTTTTTTTTTTGCTTTTTTTTTCTTCTGGATTTGTGTGTTGTTTATGATGAAGATCATGAAGAAGAGGATGAAAGGAGAAGGAAGAAGATGAATAATACAAACCCTAACGTTTTTTTTGAATTTATTTAACAGAAGGGACCAAAACAGGTAACAGAGATAAAGATAAAGTACTCAAATGGTCTTTTTTTTAGTTAAGGGACCAAAGTGATACCAAATAAATACTTAAGGGACCAAAAGCACATTTAAGCCTTTCTTCAAAAGAAACATCTTAGCAAGATTCGGAGTACTGACCCAAAGTGATCTCTGATAACTGGACTCAATTCACCGATCACAAATTTCAGGACTACTTGAGAAGTATCGACATCAAACAAAGCTTCACCTCCGTCGAACACCCTCAAACTAACGGCCTGGCCAAAGCAGCAAACATGGTGATCTTGCGAGGAATACGAAGAAGGCTAGACGAAGCCAAAACTAGTTGGGTTGAGGAACTACATACGGTCCTTTGGGCCTATAGAACAACTCCCCATTCTACGACTAGCGAGTCACCTTTTCGACTCACATATGGGACAAAAGCGTTCATTCCCACTGAGCTAAACGAACTCACTTGGCGAACTCGAGTTCGTCGACGAGATCAAAAGCGAAGCTGCTTTGCGAGAAATAGCGCTAAAACAAAAAATAGCCGCTCGCCACACCAAGAAGGTCATCAAATGAGAATTCGAAGTTGGTGACCTCGTTCTGCAACGAAACTAGAAAGATTCTGAAGAAGGGAAACTCGCGGCCAACTAGGAGGTACCCTACAGAATCCGAATGAAAACTGGAACGGGAGCTTACAGTCTCGATGATCTCATAAAAGGCTCAGTTCCAAGAACCTGGAACGCCGAAAAACTCAAGAGGTATTACACTTAGATTGCAAACAAATCCAACAAACTCTAATCTACACAATTAGTTCAATACAACGAACTTCATGCTCTCTAGTAACGAGCAATTACAACGGAGGAGGAAAGTCATGCCACTCCAAATCCAAAACATTCAAAAAGGATAAGTGAAATCTACACAATAGAATCACTTTATCCTTAGTATGTTCGCACACAGCTACGACATCACTGCTCGGCATGTCAGGTAGAACCCTAACTCGCGATGGGTGATTCACGCCTCGATGCGTCGAACTTAAATTGATTTTTTCATTCATCCGCCATTATAGCCCGAAACACAACTTTGGACACACATTCAGATAAACAATCTCTTGGATGTGAAATGCTTCTAACAAATACCCCATGTAAAAGTTAGGACCCTCACGCTCGGATCCCCTTTCTTTGCAAAACAACGCAGAAGGTATTCGTTCCAGTCGAGCAACGATACCAAGGAAGGAAGGGAAAACCTTTAATTCAGAACAACGAGTTAAAGTGCCAATTCACAGACGAATGTCAAAAACATAAACTCCCCAGTCTTTGCTTTATTTCGTCAAATTAACGACTGTCGTGGGGTAGACCACATCTCCTTAACAAATCTACTTTTGATTCATTGGTCGCTTGACAATTCAAAACAAGCATCAAGAAACAAAAACATTCGAGCATACAAATTGTTATTCTTAAAACATACAAGACTAACAGTTCGCTCTCAAAACCGTGGCGATCTCCATAGCCTTCATCGCAGCAATAACTCCTTTTGTTACTGCTTTGCTCCGGCCAGCATGGCCAAGGTCTTGGGTAACCTTCAATTCGGGATCATCGAGGAAAAGGTACGAGTGAGGGCCACAACGGTCTGGCTCCGACCACACTCTCGGGAACTGAAGAAGGTCCCCACTTTCAGAGTGGACGTGGACGACTTTGATAGGCGTGACAGGCTCTTGGGATGGCGCCCCCACCCTCTTCCTTTTTGTGGGCTGGTGCACCTCTCTTTAAGACGGTCCTCCTCCCTAGATCCACAATCGGGCGAGAGGTCGAGCCAGGACTGGCCCTGACCAGAAGGTGACTCACGGATGGAACGTTCTTGCGCCGATTCTTAGCAGCAACCTTCTTGCTCGTTTCATTCACAAGCGCCTGATGATCTTTCATTTTTCCTGCAAGCACAAAGTACAAGAAATAAATTAGACATGAAAGATTATAAATAAGTCTAAGCTGGAAAAAAACGAAAGAAGATATAACTACCAAGGCAACCATTTGGGTCCTTAGACACCACCAGGTCATGGGTATTGATGAAGGGGGGCTCTGTTACTAGTTTTCCGTTCCGGCCAAGGCAAAGGACGATTCCGTCTCCAGAGGCTCGTCTCCTATCCAAGAAACATCTGACACGACAATCTCTCGTTCGTCGGAGTTTCTTGCCATGGAAAACTTTAAAGATAAAGGAAAAAGTGAATCTAACAATCAGATCCACCCTTCCTTCATCTATCAGATCGGCCACAGCGAGGAAGGGATCGAACATCTTGGAAAAACTAGATCGGAAAGAAAAGCGCGAAAAAGTTAACTTCTTTGCAGTATTTTCTCCTAAGTGGGGAAAACCAATGGCGGAGCTACACCTGTTACGACGAAGAAAACTCTTTTTATCGGCAAACAGGACTGAAGTTTATGAAACAAACTACAACCTATCACCAACGTTTTCTCTCAAAATACAGAAAACAGACAACAAAACTCCTAAAACTCCTTACTCTCGGTGGGAACTGCCATAAACAACATTAGAAACTACCGTGTCGGAATGACATCTACTCCAAAGCATGCACTTTTACGATTTTTAAAACAAAAAACTAAAGAAATAAATCAAGAAGACGGAGGAAAGATGTAGATGAACAAATACATGTTTATGAAGGATGAAGAACCGGACTTGAAGTTTAAAAGTTGAAGGATCAGAATGCTTCGTCTCTGAGAGAACTCTTAGAAAATTTTTGAGTTTCTAAAATGTGAAGTGATGAAAGTTTTCCAACAGGCGCTTGAAACTACTTATACCCGCTTCACAACCTTTTAGAGTCATACGGGCACAATCCGGTACTGGCCTTCATGTGAACCTTTCACTCACTTGCAAACTCACGGTCCAGATCAAATCTAATCATGAATCCAACGACCCTAATCAATGGTAGCGGTTCCTCAAATGTCAGGATTAAAACAACGATTCTAATGATACCTTGGAAACATAAACCAAGAACACTATTCTGGCATTAGGTACTTGAGTACCACAATAGCCTTTAACGTGTCACTCAAAAACCAAAGATCATGTCCCCTCAATCTCTCCCTCGAGACGTAGGCATTGATTGCTGAGTGACAGACGACCAACTCCTGGACGAAGGAATCTTTTCATCTGAGCAAGACCAAAACGAACATCTGCACCCCAACATAAGCTACTCAACCGACAAACTTATCTGGCTTTGAAAACAAATACTCCAAAAGGTTAGCGAACACGTACTCTCACGCGCTCACCAAATCCTAATGTTGACGTAGCCGCCAAAGATAACAAGTTATGAGATCCGAAGGGATGTCAAAGTAGCTTCAACACAAAGACGAGCTTATCCCACTCACTATTCATTTGCTGAATAAACGAGTAATCTTCGTTGCCCTTCCACGAGCAATAGCCTCGCCCCGCCTTAAGTCATCACTTTTCACCAAGAGCAACGACTTGGGGGGCTACTGTTCTGGACCGGTCAAAAGACCTAAGGCCCATTTACTTAGGCCCAATACAATCCAAGCCTAAATAACACATTTGACAATATTACTCGCAACACACCCCTTCGCCGCGAGGGGGGGTGCACGGAGCAAACATGACCAGTTCAAACGAACTACAACGTCTCTTCGCACGTTCCCGCGAATCTCTCTCCAGCGGTTACACTTCCCACGATTTCGTAACCGTCGGGCACATTTGTGCCATTACAACGGCTCTGCAGCCATCCACCTCTACATATAAGGTAGCTCTTAGGAGTCCCTAAGGTAGAATCTATTCTCTCTCTAAACCCTCATTATCTGATCTCTATTGACTTGAGCGTCGGAGTGCCTGCAGGTACACACACCCCCTCCCCCTGCCGTTCCAAGAAGCATTCTTGACGTATTCCACCACCACTTAAACCACCGCATTGAAAGCACCGGCAGTCACCTTTTGATCAGGTACGATCACAGACTATTGACCTAGTTACATTAAGGTCATCAAATAGTTCATTTGACCTACTAAATAGGCTAAACATGTCTTAAAGCCTACTTAAAAGCCTATTTAGCTGCAAGCAAATTTGAACAACATTAAAGCTTACTTAAAAGCCTATTATGGGACTGATAAATAGAGAAAAGGTGTTTATATTTTTAATGTATGCAATTATTTTAATATAAAAAAACACTTTAATAGATTGATATTAATAGGCTGACCTATCAGGTTTAACATGCTTTTTCGGAAGCCTAAACCTGATCTATTTAACTAAACCAACTTTTTAAAAAGCCTAAGCCCATGTCTTTCTACTAAACAGCCCATACCAGACCATAGGCCCCTGTAGGCCAACCTGTCCTATTCTCAACCCTATTATTCCCAACAAATATTCAAATGAAAAATAAAATATTATATTTGATCAAGCGAGTCACAAGTCGAGATATACTTTGTTTAAAACATGAAAAGGAAATCATTTTTATATATAATTGTCATGCATGCTTGCAAGTAAAACCAAAACACATACTTGTTTTTTCTTTTAATGTCTTTTGAGAGTTAAAAATTTGGTTGACCAAATTAGAGGCAGAGGAAAGTCATATATGTACTATATATGTCAATAACCGTCAAATAAACTCCATTATCTTACATATTACTTACTAGCCTCCTATATCCTTTCCAATACACATGACATATCTTCTTACCATTCTTAATAACATTACATGTGACATCTATTAACAATTGTTTAGTTGTTTTAATCCATGACAATTGTTATGCTACATTAACTCATTAATTTATTTTAACTTATTCCTTTAAAATGTTCATTAAATAATAACTATTTGAAAGATATATCCCTTAAATAAGAGAAATGCTTAATCCGGCGAAAACATGCCTCACGAATCTTTCGCGAATGACATAGCACCACCACCTACTATACTGGCACTAACCAACTTGCATCGTTTAATTTATTAATTCAATTTCTTTTTTCTCTCTCATCTTTCAGCCAAAACAAAACAACCCTTCTCTCTTGTTGGCTTGTCTTATTTGTGAAAATATTTCAATAATTGCATTTAATGAAACAACTACACAATCACATCAATTCATTCTTTTTTTTTAGGAAATTTTTTTCCATTTTTTTAATGAGTTAAATATGTTTGCAGTCCCTCTAAAATTACTTGTTTCCAAATTTAGTCCCTACAAATGTTTTATTCACTTTTAACTCCTATTTACAATTTATAAGGACTATTTTAGAAGGTAAATTGATTGTACCTCTTTCGTTTAATCCTCCTATGAGAAGGACCTTCACCATGTTAATTTACTTATGGGTTGTTTCTAATAATATAATCAATTTAATATTTATAAATAAAACTCTAAAATACCCGTGTATCACAGAGGTTGGAGTCAAGTAGGTTAATAAAATTAAGAATAACAACTAACTATGAGAGATACTCCCCCGGTCTCAAATTGAAACAACTTTTCACTTTTTAGATTTATTCAATAAATGAATACATCATTTATTTAATGAATCTAAAAAGTGAAAAGTTGCCTGCATTTGAAATCGAAAGGAATATTAACTAGCAACAATCTTAACTAATATGGCACGACGTTGCATACACTTTCCACATAACATCATTTATTGCCTCTATCAATAATAATGTAACCGATCTATCTATCTATCTATATAACTTTGTAATTGAACCTTAGTTGTTCTTGGGACTTCGTTGTGTTGAACTATCACTCTTTAGAAAAGCTTTTCATATCTAATTAAACATTGTTCCTCTATATTTTACAATAATGGTTCATTCATTCATAAACTTTTTTGTTATGTAATTGCCAATTAATTTGTATAACTCATTTTACCATATTTATTTTTAGAGCTCCTTCAACTACTCATATGTAATTTCCCTATACAATACATGTTTTATTTATTTATAATATTTGCCTTTAAATGATGATTTTATTAGTCTATCTATTTGTGTGCGTGTATATATATACTATCACAACACATAACACGTATTAATAAGTTCTCCTAAAAAAACATGTATCAATAAAACAAGTCTAACGTAAAAGTAAAATTACTATATAAATTCATTAACAATAATTTTTATAACTCCTTTTACCATATTCATCTATATAGCTCATTCCACTACTCATGTTTTTGTAACTAGCCACAACTCACACATTGTATTATTGATGAAAAAAATAACGAATAGATTGATCATGTGCAATTTTTAGGGTTAATTATATTTTTGATCCTATAAATATATCAACTTTTCGTTTTCGTCCCTCTAAAACTTTCATGGTGTGTTTGGATTGAGGGTATAAGAAGGGAAGGGAGGGGAGAGTTTACTTTACTTTTTTAAATTATAGACTATATAACATATTTTTCTAAAATAAATTAAGTGTGATTGAAGTATTATATGATTGTTTACCATGTTAATATGATAACTTTTTATAATATTATAAAAATAAGAATTTATAATATTTGGGAGATATTCTTATACAAGTATAGGTCTTTAACTATAATATTTTGTCCTTTCTTTTTTGTATCATTGACATGATAATTGATTAATCTAAGCTTGAGTTATTCTCACTCTCTCTTATCCTTGAGTTATTTGTACGACAATGATTTTTTGCATCTTTCAGCTTTTGTTTTCTTTCTTCTTATTTGATAACTATTTACCACTCTCTCGCTCAATATTATATTAACACAAAATTTAAATTTATAAATTGACGAGTTACAAGTTTGTTAATTGCTTATTATCCTATTCACTTTATCGAACCAAACAAAAATAATTAAGTAAATAAAAAAAATGATAAACCAAACAATAGAAGAGACCAATAAAAGTCCGGATAAAATCCCACTAAGTAATAGTTTTAGAGGAACATTCAAAAAAATTGTTATATCAGCATCTGAACTGCATTTTAAATAAATTTGAGAGAAAAAACCACTAAATACGAATCACATTTTAACCGCTTATTTTAACTCTTTTAATGAGCAACAATGACAGAAAACATGAAGTCCTCTAATTCTTATTGAAAAGAATATGCGATACCAAGATAAAAAGAAAAAACAACTTGCGACTGCACAATTGCAATCCATAAAAAAATTCTTTTATGATTACACTATTAAGATAAAATTAGTATATTAATTATGATATACATCTTCAAACTTATGAAATATTAACAGAACCCACCAAAAACTATACTAATTATCCTTAAAATATTTAAACAAATATGAACTCTTGTATAGTTTCTAAACAACCATCTTATATTTAATATAAATTAATATTAACCAGAATAATACCATCATATATTAAAACATTATCAATCATTTTTGTTGCAAAACTTGTTCTCAATCATTTAACTCTATGTGATTATGCTTATCATAATTATTATCTTTTTCATTTATAAAATATTTCAAATACATATCTTAATCAAACCCGTGCAACGCACTGGAAATATACCCAATTTCTATTTAAAGCATGTGTTGCATACACTTTCCTTGTAAACCTTTTTGAACAATTCTCTGCTACTAGACCATCGACCCGTGCTAACACATGGGTCATATCGAAGGTAATATTTGACGGTAATAGGTAACAAAATAGTTAGGTTAAGTATAATTAACCTAATCTCTTACTTAGGTTAAATATAGCGAGACGAGTTAACATTTATAAGTAAGAGATATAGCGAGACAGGTTAACGGTTATTCATTTTCAAAAAAATGGCATCTAATTAGGAACATAATTTTATTTTACTTTAGATAAACTGTAACGCCCGTATTAAAAGTGTCTAGAATATTTAACATGTACGTTATAACTGATACTGGATACATTAATCATACAATACGGAAATACAACATAAGTCGAGATTCAGATACAAGAGTCATCTCAAGTCATATATTACATTATTTATGCATAGCCAGTCTAATGAAACAAGTACAACAAGTTTCATCATGGTACATATAGCTAAAATAACATAACACTAGATAGACAACATAAGCATAGATCCGATAAGCACGATCAGTCCAAAACCTTCTCCTTACCCTTGCCTCGAACAACCTGTGAACCTGAACAAAGAAGGAGTGGGATGAGACATAATGCCTCAGTGAGTTCCACCTAAGTCCTAGGCTAGAGGTATCCTCGGGGAAAAACCTATGGTCACCTTGTGTCTACAATACAACCTGACGGTTGATTATACGTGTGTGGATTTATCATTTCCTAGACGGTGGTGCATACTAGGTCCGTCATAGGTTCATCTTAACTTGTCATATATGTCTTGACTTCCATTATATGTGTCATGGCGGTTAAAGGGAACCTAAGACCGCTACGCCAAGATACGCTAAACACATCGAGGCCTAATATAACGTATTCATGACACGATCCTAAACCGGACTATCGGGGAAAACCTAAGGTCATCAACGGTATAACTTCATAGCTTTCTCTATTTGCACAATCCTGTACATATCTAACAGCATATCATAATCATGTCATATCATGTCGTAAGCATATCATAATCATGTCATATCATGTCGTAAGCATATCATATAAGGGTGTAACACATAGTTATCTGAGTTCATTTTATGGAGTGTATCGGGTGGAGTAACCCCGAGTACAATCCCATACATGACCGATGAAATCCTAGCTAAGGTACATCGGACTCCCTCGGTGACGTGCGGGCCCCCCTTGCGGAGCTTATCCCGTTCCCCTGGCGAGAACCTCTTGAGATCCCAACCTTGCGTGGATCGCAAGAGACACGACACCTACATCTTAGTTAATATCATAAACAATCGTGGAAGCATAAACATAGTCGCAACGGGTCACTACCTAACACGCCTTGGAGGCGTACTAAGATACTCGAACCCATTAGTAGATTGGATTCTAGGTATTCCACACGCCCAGATATCAGTCCCTACCCAGCATGATCATATAACCCTCAGAAGCCATGGTCCATTGAATTTGTGAATGTTGCTCATGCAATTTATTAAGGAGTCGCACCATGGGGATGTATATTATCGACTTGATATTGAAGGTCTTTGGCACCGATGTTATAAAGTGATAATGGTTTGTAAAAAAACAGTTTCGGACGGCACTCTGGACCACAAGGAAGTTTTTTAAGCATGCTGTCAAAATGGTGTACGCTTAAGCATGCCTGTAAGCGTGCAGCTTGCTGGCCAGTACGCTAAAGCGTACCCGTAAGCGTACAGAGCCTGAGTTACGACGTTTTGCACGCTGAAGCGTGCATCCATCAGTCCAGAAATGCAGAAAATCGTATTTTTGACCAAAAAGCCTAAAAATCAAGTCTTTAATGCTCACAATAGACCCATGGCACCTGGAAAACAGTTTAGAAACATTGTATGACAACAATTTACACAACATCAACAGAATCATAGCAATTCATGGCATTAAACCCTAAGTTTATATGGTTTCTAACTATTCCATTATCTCACAATACATAACACAATAACCCAAGGATGATTGCTAGCTATAGAACTCACCTGCATGTACAAAAGAACATGCACACACACACACAATTGCAGGTCTGGATCCACTCTAAAAGGATGAAAAGGAAGGAAACTTGAGTGAGTTTGGCTTGAAATCTACATGCTCATCCAAGGCTCCTAACATGCAGCATGATTACTCAAGGAAAAAGGTTGGAAGGATTGGATTGAAGGAGAGGGAGAGTGAGCTGAGCTCAAGAGAGGGAGAGGGAGGACATAATCTTTCCTTGTAACTTAGAGAGAGAAAGAGCAAGCAAGAATGAGTTGTTTTGGGTCCAAACCCCCTTTTATAGCCCCTAAGCGCAATTACAAAAATGCCCCTCAGTCTAATACGCGCATAAGGCGAGTTAACGGATAAAATACCTTGAACTAATAAGTGGGATATTACATCAACATTAAATGCAAAAGTGTGGAGGGAAAAATTAGGTTAAAATTAGATTAAGTATATAGCGAGACGGGTTAACATTTACAAGACTTTTGACCCGTGCAACGCACGGGTCTTGTCGACTATAATAGAGACCAATGAATAATCTTTAACCCGTAAGATCATGGGTCGATCAATAAACTTAAATTAGATTATTAGAGATACAATATTACAATCAAATTTGTCTTACTATGTCCTTCAATGATACTTGAATCTTATCAAATTTTACATTTTAGTTTTGAAAAACTAATCAATTAAAGACTGTTATTTTATCACAATATATTATTGAGACATTATCTTCTCATTTTTTTTAAAAAAATTATAAAGAAAAGAGATAAAAAAGAATACAATATTATATTGTTGCACGGGTCAATTTTATTTATTACTTTTATAGTTAAACATAAAAAATTGACTGGTAATAATTGTTTTAAATTTCTACTAACATGAAAAGCAAAGTCACTTCAATTAATAGAATTTCTAAATTACATGTACAACTCTAAAATGAATAATTACACTTTGATATTTACTAAAAGTAATAATATATTTTTCTAACCAAATACATATCATATCTGCATATATCATAGAATTTAATAATAGAAGAGATCTTATACAATATATTAATTATTTTGAAGATGTGTGCTTGGTTGAAGAGCTGTGTATTTTCCAAGGGGTATAGCAATAGATGTAATTTAATGCGGTTCATGGTTCCTAACAAATTTTTTTGGGTTAATTAAGTTTTTAGTCCCTACAAAATAAAATCATACTTTTTAGTCCATGTGACATTTTCCTTAAGCATTTTAAGGACAAAAACTGTTGATGGAAATTTTTGACAGGGACTAAAAGTACTGATGAAAAAATTTATAGGGACTAAAAATGCTGATGGAAAATTTTATAGGGAGTAAAAAGTGTGATTTTATTTTGTAGGGACTAAAAACAAAATTGTTAATATTTATAGGGACAAAAAACCTAATTAACCCAATTTTTTTTAATTTCAAATTGAAGAAATGTTGGAAGGAAATACATAATTAGGGTTAGCACTTAGCAATTAATGCGGATCATTTGGAGGAAATTTTTTAGGTTTAGTTGTTGCAAACCTAATAAGATTAAAGAGTAACAAATATCAAAATATATGATTCTTCTGTTGTCTGTGTAATTTACCATGGTTTAGGTTTTTTTTTTTTTAGAGAAACACGGTTTAGGGTTTGCTATATATAGCTGAGTTTGCATGGAAATTAGGGTAGCCGAGTTTGTATGGAAATTAGGGTATTCTGTTTGTAAACGTATTAAATAAGTGTACAACAACTTGTAAAAAAAAGTCTACAAAAATAATAGATATATACAAACGATGACACAACAGGATAGAAATGAAAAGCTCATCAGTGAGTACAAATATTCGGGATTGCTGCATTTTAGAGGAAATTTGTTAGGTTAAATTGGTGCGCTGCATTTTAGATGGAATATGTTAGGTTAAATTGCTGCTAACCTAATGCAGCATTTTAGAGGGAAATTATTAGGTTAAGTTGCTACAAACCTAACAAAATTAATAAATAAGGATAAGTAAGAGATTAGATTAGGGACCATATTTTATTCGATCTCCATGATTTTATCTTTGATATTAAAATATCGGTCATAAATTTATTGTCAACAAAGAAGATATGAGTACCATTGCTGAAAATTAAAATAAGGGTCTTGTTAACCGGTGTCCTGAGACATTGGTGAAGAAATCAAAGGTAGAAATAAAAAGGCATGATTTACATTGAAAAGAGCAATATTTCAACTTTTAAAAAATAGAATACACAATTTTCAAGAAAAAATTTCCTTTTCTAATTCATTAACCAGTGTTCCAAGGGCAACGGTTAACATTTTCCTTAAAATAAAGAGTTATGCTAACTAGTGTCCTTAGGACATTTGTTAAGGAAACTAAAAGTAGTAAGTTTGCATAGAATTCAACAATAATTTAACTTTTAAAAAGTCAAATTCATAATTTTTCTCCAATTTTTCAATGCAATATTTCTTTTTATATCTTCTTAACTAGTGCCCTAAGAGCACTGTTTAACATTTTCCTCAAATAAAATATTGCACGTGAAACATTTCCCTTTAGTTTATTGCCTCTATTATTTACTGCCTCTATTATGTGTAATCAATGATGTGATGCAAAACAAAACAAAAAATGATGTAATGCAATTTCTATTTATAGGCATGGGGTTGCATCCAGTTTCATCATATCAACCCTAGTTTCTTTCTTCTATTTCTTCTTTTTGTTTTTTTTTCCATTCCGAAATGGTGCTCGCCGGTAAACTTAGTACTGAAATTGGGATCAAAACACCCGTTGACAAGTTCTTCAAACTATTTGCATCAGAACTTCACGAAGTGCAAAACATTAGTGAAAGAGTTCATGGTGCTAAACTTCTTGAAGGTGAAGATTGGCATCACACTGATTCAGTTAAACACTGGACATATGTCGTAGGTAATTATGTTTCTAATTCAATTGATCTCATAACTAAGTCATCATCTTGTTTATTTATATATTGATCCTTAATTCAATTAATAAGAGCATAGGGACCATATTTCATAAGAAGATTATGTCCTAAAGATAAAGTTTTTCAGCTGTGATATTTAGACACAAAAAAAAGACACTGCTTCCCGGCATCAAATATGAATTTGCGCAGATGGAGGATCTATGGAAAGGGAGAGATAAAAATAAAAAGGTCAACATCCGTATAAATATACGATGTCGATGTTCTGTGAAAAAAAAAATTCTCAAAGTTTAATTAACTAAATCAATCAATGACACAATATATAGAAAAAGTGATGGATTTATGGATTTGAATTTCACATAGTTGAGAAATTTATCATTTAATGTAGTTGTTGTTCGATCAAGATTTTTGATGAACAACTGAAAGGGATTCCTCATTCCTCATCTAATAAAAAACCTATAAGGGATTCCGATACAATAGCTACATTATTTTTAAGGGATACTATAGATACATCATAGTACATATTTGTTTTACATGTCAAAATAAATGCTAAAGACTCATTAGGAGATACATGATTAACTTTATGGTTGTAATGAGTGCATCTAATTCCGACTTCTTACAGATATACAAATATTGTATAGAGTCCTAAACTAGAGATGTGAAAAGGCAACTAAACATTATATAAATTATTAATATTCATTTTTTTGTTTAAAAACTATTTTTCATATATTTTAAAAACAATGTAATTGTTTAGTTATTTTAAAAAATGTGACCATATATTTTTCATAACTCTATATACACTGTTTTAATTTAATGGGTATTACTTTCCCTTGGCATCATAATAGATGGTAAGGTACACACATGTCATGAGAGTATCGAAGTTGATGAACAGAACAAAAAAATCACTTTCAAGCTCTTCGGAGGAGACATTGATGAGCACTATAAGGTCTTTAATGTGATCATTGAAGTAATTGATAATGGTGATGGCAGTGGAGCTGCAAAATGGACTGTTGAATATGAGAAGATCAATGAGGATATTGACCCTCCGAATGGCTGGATGGACTTACTAGGCAAAGTCACTCGAGAAGTTGATGCTCATCTTGTCAAAGGCGCAAACATAGCTCTATAAGTCATAAAGAAAGTAACAAATATGATGGCTTAAGTATTCATCTTTATAATAAGTGTGATGTGATGTGATGTGATTTGATTCATATATTCGTAGTAGCATAATGGCTTATGTTGATCTTAGTTTGAATGTGCTGGCTTAAGAGTGTGATGCAAATCAATAAATGGATATTTGTGTTTTTTAGTTTATATTTGCACATGCAATATGTTTTATTTTTGTAACAATCAATGTTGGTGTTTTTTGTCGGTGAAAAAAATAATATTATATCCACTAGCGACAGAACGAGAAAATTATAAAAGAATAATGGTAACAACATTCTCTAATACTTATTTTTTTGGCTTTAATATGTGTTTCGTCCCTGCAATTAGAGGTCATTTAAAAATTGGTCCATGTAATTGTTAATCCTGACAGAATACCCTTGCAAAGTTTAATCATTTAAAATTTAGTCCCTCATCCCAATTAATCATTGTCACGTCACTAATCTAATGAGGTGGCACTTCTAACGGGGATCGATGTATATGGTGATAGAGAAGAGAGAGGCAACGAGTGTGAGATATGGAAGGAGAAAAGAGAGAACTATGATAAGTGGGTGTCATCTAAAAGACCGAGACTCTGACTGTGTGAGTGAAGTGATTTAGGGTTTTGATTTCTATTTATACAAAATAGGTAATAAATTGATTTTCTACATTCAGGATGAGTTTGGGTGTCGGTTCGGCATGGGTGTCTATATCCCTGTTACTCGTCTCGTAACCGTATTTTGAAATCGGGAAAAATCCAAACTCATACCCAAACCCAGTTAAAGCGGGTGAAATCCGTTAAATTAGGTTTAGTTCGGGTGGGTACCCACAAATATGGGTTTTGTTTACATGCCTAGTCTTTTCTCTTCCATTTCTTCTTTAATTTTGTATTAATTTAGTATATGTGTTTTCATAATTGTAGCTAGTTGATTTGATTGTGTTCATATTTTTATTGTTAACCTAATCTTAGTCTTTGAATTAAGATTCATTTTAAAGTCAATCTTATCACAATCGAAATTCAATTAAGTTTCAATTCATTAGTTTATATACTTTGTATTTCTTAGTGTTAGTTTGTTTTTATTCCAATTAGGTTTGGTATGAGTTTGTCTAATTTTGTGAATTGTGTTGTGGAATATTGATATTTGATTGTAGTAAAATTTGACCACTTAATCTCTCAATTCAATAATAAACTTAGTTTATTAACATTGTTTTTATATTTTTGTTATAACTATCATGCACAAATCCAATAAGTCAAACCTTTTTCTAATCATGCTTTCGATAAACTCGTAACCCAC
>Ga0228710_1004577_pt1 | contig 21804 bp, 11 predicted proteins | sample MedpolnodulmetaG_FD_177995 | JGI IMG/M metagenome (GOLD analysis project Ga0228710, IMG submission 177995) | Root nodule microbial communities from Medicago polymorpha collected in Santa Monica, California, United States - pink nodules | ecosystem: Host-associated > Plants > Roots > Nodule...
TTATGGAGTGTATCGGGTGGAGTAACCCCGAGTACAATCCCATACATGACCGATGAAATCCTAGCTAAGGTACATCGGACTCCCTCGATGACGTGCGGGCCCCCCTTGCGGAGCTTATCCCGTTCTCTTGGTGAGAACCTCTTGAGATCCCAACCTTGCGTGGATCGCAAGAGACACGACACCTACATCTTAGTATATCATAAACAATCGTGGAAACGTAAACATAGTCCTAGCGGGTCACTACCTAACACGCCTTAGAGGCGTACTAAGATACTCTAACCCATCAGTAGATAGGGCTCTAGGTATTCCACACGCCCAGATATCAGTTCCTACCCAGCATGATCATATAACCCTCGGAAGCCATGGTCCATTGAATTGGCGAATGTTGTTCATGCAACTTATAAAGGAATCGACCTGATATTAAAGGTCTTCGGCACCGATGTTATAAAGTGGTAAAAGTTTGTAAAAACAGTTCCGGACGGCATTCTGGGCCACGAAGAAATATTTCCAGGCATGCTGTCAAAGTGTTGTACGCTTAAGCGTGCTCCCAAGCATGCAGTTCGCTTGCCAGTACGCTTAAGCGTACCTGTAAGGGTACAGGGCCTGAGTTACGATGTTTTGCACGCTTAAGCGTGCATTCATCAGTCCAGAAATGCAGAAAATCGTATTTTGGTGCCTAAAACCCAAATTCAAGTCTTTGGTGCTCACAATACACCCATGGTACCTGGAAAACAGTTCAGAGACATTGCATGGCAACAAATTACACACTTTCAACAGAATCATAGCAATTCATGGCATTAACCCTAAGTTTACATATTTCTAACTATCTCATTATCTCACAATGTACAACACATTAACCCAAGGATGAATGTTAGCTAAAGAACTCACCTGCAGATGCTAAGGAACATGTACACACACACACACAATGCAGGTCTGGATCCACTCTCTAAAGGATGGGGAGGAAGAAACTTGAATGAGCTTTGGCTTGAAATCCACTTGTTCAACCAAGGCCTCTAACATGCAACATGATTACCCACAAAGTTGGGAGGATTGGATTGGATTGAAGGAGAGGGAGAGTGAGCTGAACTGAGCTTCAAGAGAGGGAGGGAGAGAGGACAGAATCTGTCCTTGTATTATGAGAGAGAAAGAGCAACCAAAAATGAATGGTTTTGGGTCCAAACTCCCTTAAATAGCCCCTAAGCGCAATTACAAACATGCCCCTCGGTCTAATACGCGCATAAGGCGAGTTAACGGATAAAATATCTTGAACTAATAGGCGGGATATTACACTTGTAGTGTAAATCAATTATTTCTTATCTTGCTAAAGATAAGTTCTCCTTCCATTCTTCTCTGAATTGATCATCACTGAGATTCTTATATCTCTTTGTAGTGTAAATCAATTCTTTCTGTTATCTCTTCAAAGATAACTTTTTCCTCCATTCTTCTTTTGTGTGTTTCTGCAAACACTCAATCTTCAAACATCTTGTAAAGTCTCATCTAGCTTTAGGGGTACTAAAGTGTTAGTTTGAGCAGAAGGTGTAAGAGTCTAAGTGGGTAACTTAGCAAGAAGAAAAGAAAGTCTCATCTAGCTCTAGGGGTACTAAAGTGTTAAGTTTGAGCAAAGGTTGTAAAAGTCTAAGTGGGTAACTTAGCAAGAAGGTGCAAGCCTGCTGAGGCTTAGAGAATACAGAGTTGTAAATGTTCAGGTGAACAAGGATTTTAAGGTGCAGGATTTGAGAGGTTATCTCAAGCATCATAGTGGAAACTCTCACAAGATTGTGAGGAGTGGACTAACCCATGTTGGGTGAACCACTATAAATCTCTGTGTGTTCTTTCTCTCTTCTCTATACTCTTTAATTCCAGTATACACAACACACACCTGCACATTTATTTTACTAAGCAGTTTTTGCGTATGAACTTCAGAACGTTCTGAAGTCAGACTACTAACTTAATTATTCCAAGTAAACAACTTGAGAATCAATTTTAAGTTACAGGTTTAATTTTAAATGGTCACAATTCAAACCCCCCTTCGTTGTGACTATTTTATTCACTTCATCTACATCCTTCTGGTAAGATTTGGATGAAAAGGGGGTAAGCGGTGGAAAGATTTGTTTAGAGAGATAACATGATATAAAGATTACATTAATGCTGATAATTTTTATTTAATATCTTTAAATATTTCATAATATCATCGATATGATTATTTTTTATTTAATTACTACAATGTTATTCGACTGGAACGAATACACAAGTCTTTTACTGTTTTCTTTAATGGTCAAGTCTTTTACTAGTTAAAAGTAAATTTCTATAAATTAAATAATACATATATTTTTTAAAAAAAAGTCCCAGTTCACGAGTTTATCTGTTTTGGACCAGTTTTCTATTAAAATCCAATTCATTTTTAAATAGGTTAATCTCTCCCATTTGTGTTTTTCATCTCTCCCATCTCTTTAGAGAACAAGCGCGTACCACCACCATTTTCTCTCCCCTCCATCATCCAAACCCTTGTTTCAAGATGTAGCCTTCAACAAGGGTGCACAGATGGGCAAATCCATCTCCACTATTGCGCCTTTCAAACAATCGTTGGCGTTGTTGAGATTTGTCATCACCGCCGCATACACGCACATCAGGTCGTGGTTCTTTGACCGTTTTCGACACAACATCGCCTTCCTTATGTGGTTTGTTACAGGTTGCATTGGTTCTCGTCGGCTCCTTCAACATTAGCGTCTCTGGTATCTAGTTGTTCTAGGTGAGTTCGAAATCACAGCTATTTGTTAGTGCGGTTTGGGTCAGGTTTTATGTCCCCCCAGTTTTTATGTAACTTTTCCCCTTTTTAATAATATATATGAGTAATTGGCAAAAGATTAGTGTAGGGTACCAACTCAGTTGGACACTATTCTTCTTGATGTCATTTTGCTCTTGATTCATACAAAAAAAATCATTTTTAAAGCACATCCCAATGTAATAGTGTTAGATGAACACGCGACCTTTCTTCTTCTCAAATACGAACACCACAGCACACAACATTGAACACACGACCTTTCTCCTCCTTTATCTTCCGAAGAAGAATTTGATGAAGTTGGAGGCGAAAACACTGATGAAGATGATGTTATGGAGTTTGAGAAGGATTGAACTTTTGAATAAATTAACTTCTTTATTTTTTGGATAGTTTTATTAACAAGTTTAGAAACCTTTGAAACTTGCTTTTTTGAATGATTTAGAGACTTATGAAACTTATGATTTTTTGCTTTATTTTTTTTTTTTGTATTTTGATGTTAAGTTAAACATAACATTTATAATGGTGGTTTGGTATATTTTGTCTTTATAATTAAGTCATATTTTACATTATTGATCTATTTACAATATTATATTAACTTACATATATTATGCATATAATAAATTGTATATAATTTTAATTTTAGGTAAATTCATACAAGTTTTTTTTTTTTACGATAATTCATACAAGTTCTTGAATCTAGTGTATTGAAATAAAACGAATTGAAACAACTCTCAAATCGTAAAACATTGGATGAAACTCCTATAAATTCATGTCTACATAATTATATAGTATCATCACTTCATTTTTACCAGAGCAACTCACCTTTTTCTTCACGTCGACCAATTTTTTAACCAAAAACAAAAATGGAGTCGGCCAACTTCATTGAATGGACAAAAATACAAGAAGAATAAAATAGTCCGTGACTATGAAGACACGTGTTTGGCTGCTGCTGCAAACTCACCCATCGTACTGCAAAAAATTTCAACGGTCGTGAATGACGATCCCAAATCTTCAACATCAAAAAACCAACCTTCCAACGTTTGGAGTTTACAAAATATCACAAAATCGTCGAACAATGTTGTTTTAGTTGATAAGTAGTGGACTAAGTAAAGTTGAATTCAGCTCTTGTTATTAATATTACTACCAAAAAATACTCTTGTTATTAATATGATGATCTCCGAAACAAATCATCCATTTCTTCTTTTCCCTGGATCAGATATCTTTCGCATAACTGTGGAAACTAATACCTCCAATTTTATGGAATTTATATGAGCGATAAATTCTCTCTATGAATTTTAATGTATACACAAGAGACTCGGAATCTAGTTTAAGTTAAAAGAGACAACATCATTTTATCTAAACACTCTATAAGTACTTTTTTGATCACTATTTAAAATAAAAATTAATTTTTAGATTTATATCAATGCATCTAGATATTCGATAAATCTAAAAAATAAATTTTTATTCATGAAATAGTCTTTTTTTGTTGCTATGATGTCCGAAGTTTGAACTCCAGACCTTACATATATTATGCATTGTCTAACAACTGTGTTAACCTAACCATGACAAGAAAATAGTCTATAAACACACATTCTTTGAGTCTTAAATATGTTCGGGTGTGTTCCAAAGCCTACTTACCTAATTTTTCTATTAAGAAAAAAACAAAAACTACCTATTTTTTCTATCAAAGAAAAAAACAAAAACAAAAATCAAATCACAAAATCAAGATCCACGGTCCATGTAAACCCATCAATATCCCTATAACTCCCCATACCCGCACTGTCCGCGCGTTTGATCCACGTCCGCTCCAAAATCTTCGTTACATTAACCTCCACAAAAAAACACAAGTACAAAACACCAAACTTGTTTCACTTTCACAACACAAAGATCCACTCGCCACAACCTCGTAGAACTGTCTACATATATTTTTAAATTGCTAATATACCCCTCAATTCTTAACAAACTACACACTCTTCTTCTAGATCCCTCTCTTCTCTTCTCCCTCTTTTATTCTCATTCTTATATTCTCTTCTTTCCTTCATTGTTCTTATAACTACAATGAGTTCATCATATAAGTAACTCAACAAAACCATACCCTAATTTTTTTTACTCCATTGAAATTCTCAATATTGTTTTATTTATTATTATTTTTCTATCTCAAAAAACACACACAAAAATCTCTTCATTGTTTCAAATCTGAAAAAACCATGATTCATCTTGCAATTTCATCACAAAAGAATCTATTTGTGATTATTAACAAACCAAATTTACACAAACATCACAAAAGACCAATCATAACATGTTCACAACATCACAAGAATTCAAGAAACTTCATTGAGAAACAATCTCAACAACCTACATTTATGGTTGACACACATAAAAATTTTGTTGTGAGAGAGAATAAGAAAAAGAAGGAAGAGGAGAAGAGTGTGTTTATTGAGAAAGAGGAGAATAAGAAGAAGAAGGGTTCAAACTCAAGTACTAGTCTAATTGGAGGGAAACAAATGCTTATATTGTGTGGATTTGGTTATTGGTTACAAGGGTTTAGATGTTTTCCTTGGCTTGCTCTTAATTTTCATATGGCTAGTAATCTCAATTTGGACCCTTCAATATTGCAACTTGTACAGTATTCTGCTAATCTTCCTATGGTGGCTAAACCACTCTATGGAATCCTTTCTGATGTTATCTATATTGGTGGTGCTCACAGAATCCCTTACATTATCACTGGAGGTATAAATTTAGCCCCACATGGCTTTTGCTTTTTCTGTTAATGCGTTAAATACTCAAATGTTATTAGTTCAGCATCATATTTACATTTTAATCTATGATGAGACACATATACGACACGGACACTGACACACCGACACTGCCAATAATTTGAACAAATCACACGATTCAGTGTAATTATAGGCGTCGGTGTCATGTCGGACACGAAACCGACACGGCTAATCCAATGAGTGTATGTGTTTCATAGCACTGATATGAGATGTAGATATTAGTAATGGTAATGATTTAAAAAATGAAAGTGATTGAATGTAAATCGGTAACCACACGTGTTGGTGTTGTGTCGGTCCGATGATATGCCTTTAATATGACGTGTCAGTTATACGAATTTAGAGCCTCTAAAGTGAGTAGTTAGGATATTGAGAAAATCATAGGTTGATATTGTAGTTATGATTTGTTATGCATGTGCATATAATATCAACCATTAATTGATTTCTTTTATAAATAGATGATATTATTCACTTTACTCTCTTAAGTAAATATCTCACTTTAGTGGAGCTTTGTTCTAGTTACACATAATATTTTAATATCATCAATTTTGGGTCTTTAACCCTTATCTGTAACAAGTTGTGAGGTAACAACTCACAAGAATTGGAAAGTGTACGAGGAGAATGTAGAGAATATATAAGATAGTAATAAGACCAAGCAGAGCCGGTGACTACTAATCTACCTAATTCATGTGTCGTTTTTCACATCAAATTAGAGCATAATCCATAATGCATGTGTGGTTAAGATGGATCTAATTTGCAGCTACGGCTGCGGTTATGCTGCGCACTTTGATATTGCGACAAAATGCGGACCAATACAGCCATAATTGCAGTTGTTGTGCCATTGTAGTGCCCTCTAAAACCTTTATACATTAGGGTTGTGAACCGCAACCTATGAAGCACGGACACTCCTCGGATTAGGCGTGTCCCGGTGTCGGACACGTGTCGTGTCCGGTGTCGGACACGTGTCGTGTCCGACACCGACACTTGTAATTTCACTGAATTATGTGATTTTTTCAAATTATTAGTTGTGTCGGCGTGTCAGTGTCCGTGTCGTGTCCGGTGTCTGTGTCCATATCCGTGCTTCATAGACCGCAACTGATAACCTACTTCAGACCTTCAATTCCTTTTGTTTGGATCAGTCTGATCTGATTTTAAGTTATTTTGTGTTTAGGTATTAAGCTAGATAACTCTTTCCATGTTAACATGTGGTATGTTCAATTGGCTTCTTTTTGTATTTTCAATTTCTACACGGAAACAAAACAAGTACCAGATCAATTTCCTTATGAATAAAATTTACCTTGGTTGAATAAAAATATTACTGTGGATTATAAGATTACAAGAGGATAGCATTTAAAAAGACATTAAGAAATGCAAGGTGTGGAACTCCTTTATTTGACTTGATATTTGTTTACTGCGAGTTTCAATCAAAAAGATTTTCTCTTCTGAATGAGTTCTCTTCTTTTATCCCATAAAATGAAACTTATTTGGTTCAATCTTCAGTTCTTTTGCAGATCTTTGCTTGGAATTATCTAGCATTTGTCCCTGCTGCACGTGAAGTGCTTACCGTCTTAGTTGCAGCTGTGCTTCTCAGTAACTTGGGAGCATCCGTTACAGAAGTTGCAAAGGATGCTCTTGTAGCTGAGTACGGCAAGAAACACAAAATTGGCGGCCTACAATCATACGCGTTCATGGCATTAGCCGCAGGTGGAATCTTAGGCAACTTGATCGGTGGTTATTTTCTACTGAAACTGCCTCCAAGGATCATGTTCATGATATTTTCATCCTTACTATCTCTACAACTAGCAATTTCTTTCGCAACAAGAGAGGATTCTTTAGGCATACCGCAACCATCAACTCTAAATCTTGCAACACAATCCATCTCGGAAAATATCAGAAAACAAGTGTCAGATCTTTTTGTGGCTATCAGCGACAAAAGTATTTCTTACCCACTTTTATGGATCGTTGGATCAATTGCCACTGTTCCAATGCTTACAGGCTCCATATTTTGCTATCAGACACAGTGTCTAAATCTTGATCCTATGATCATCGGTTGGTCTCGAGTGATTGGTCAGTTGATGCTTCTTTCAGGAACCGTGCTTTATAACCGATATTGGAAAAAGTTTCCAATGAGAAACCTGATAGGTGCAGTGCAGATCCTATACGCTTTGTCGTTACTTCTTGATCTTGTTTTGGTTAGACAGATAAATCTTAAATTTGGAATTCCAAATGAGGTGTTCGCTCCTTGCTTTTCGGGTTTGGCGGAAGTTCTAGCACAGTTTAAACTCCTTCCTTTCTCGGTTCTGTTCGCAAATTTATGTCCGAAAGGCTGTGAAGGATCTCTCACCTCTTTCCTTGCATCAGCTTTGATCCTATCATCAATAGTTAGTGGCTTTTTTGGTGTTGGATTGGCCTCTTTGCTCAGCATTACATCCGGTGATTACTCAGGCTTGACTGTGGGAATTCTTATACAGTTTGTCGCAGCTTTACTACCTTTAAGATGGATCGGTTCGATACCTATGTCACAGTCTGATTCGGAAAAGCAAAGAAGAAAAAGTATGAGTAGAAGGACGCGTAGAAACAGAAGAGTTGGAAAAGTCGTGATTGGTTCGATTAATGCATATAGGCGCGAAAGGGAATGGGAATCGCAAAGGTGAAAATGATCAATTCTTACCTTTGTAGCTTTAATGATCATGCAAGGATGATTGATTGGTGCTTAACATCTTTTGAAAATGATTCCTTATGCAATCGTTAGCTCACACGAATTGACGTCTGCTTCAAAGCTTAAGATTTTGCTTTGCACTATGTTAGGATTCTTAACATGGAGCCAACACCTTGTGAATTGTCAAAGGTGGTTTTTGAGGAGGAGAATGCTAACACATGTCCTTAGGACATTGATTATGAAATCAAAAGAGGTATGTTTGTATAGGAAAAGGATGTATTTATTACATTGACCGGTGTTTTACTTGTATATTCAAAATTCCTTCAATGTCCTAGAGACACTTGTTAATAAGACCCTTTGGATTTTAACAATCTACATCTTGATGCTTCCTTTGATATGATCTCTAGTTACTTTGGTACTTTGTTTTCATGTCCATATCAACAATAACCAAAGATTAACTGATCTCAAATATCCGTCTCCCATTTGACATAAGTTTATATGCGCCATTTTATTGAATTCGTCTAATGCAAGTCTTATTTTTGCATCTCCTTGAGTCTCCTCTTGTGCACTAGGAAAAATACTATTGTAGCCAAAGTTATGCAGAAGTCAACAATGTTTGGCCTCAATCAGTGGAGAAATCCTAAGAAATAACTAGTTGAGTTCTTCTTAAACATGTTTCACTTCACTATCTTAAGTTCACCAGAACTAATGAAAAAATTGTTTGTATTTTCAACCGCAATTTGTAATGATTTTTCAAGTAAAATAATCTATGCTTGAGTTGAGCTCAACACATAGCAAAGAACATGCTAAGTTACAAACATAACCTTTTCTAACTCAAAAGGAGGTTCTACCCCCAATACTAAGTGTAATGAACATGCACTAATTTTATTTTATTTTGACAATATACTAATTTGTTTGTATTCTATATATAAATTTGTTTCTTATAGAACTGCAATTGAAACAAATATATTCTCATGCTCTAATTGTATTTGTCAACTAGTTAGTTTAATTATACTTATCTAACTGAAATTTTGTCAACTTACACAATTTTCTTAATGATACAATAAATTTAAGCATTCAAAAACATTAAGTGATCAAATCATCTTGTAAAGTGACTCTACAAAAAGCTGTGTCTAAATAGAAGTGGGTTGATCACTTCAAATGAGCTGACCAATCAAACTAAAGCAGTAAGAATGATTTTGCAGAGGATCACTGTAATGCCATGCTTTAGCCACAATGAAATAAAGAATGACATCCTTAGTTGAATAAAATTTATTGGACTTCAAGACAAATATCCTACAGAGGAAAACCGGTTAACCCTTTCAAGTTTCAAAATACTCACAAGATATGTGGTAGATGATAGATGTCTTGGAGAGAAACCATCTCATTTATGTATGAAATATAACTCAAGAGTTTGTTCTAGTGGTAAAACGACATACATGAACCCGAAAATCACGGGTTCGAGTATCGATCTGCTAGTGTCTTTGAAGGGAAATAATTAATATAACCTTAGACTATTATTTTTTTCCACCCTACCCATTTCTCGCACGCCATATTTGTTTTTACGAAAATGCCCATGTAATTTTTGGATTTTATAATCCGAATTGAATTTTCTCATTGTTTTGGGGTGGAAAAAAAAGAGTTTTTCACCAATTCGGATTCTAAAGTCTGAATATCCAAAAAATAGGACGATTTCCTTGCTTTTTTCGGATTATACATGCCCTTTATTCAGGGGAAAAATAGTTCGGATTATACGATCCGAACTGTATCAGCACAAATTTTGAGCATATTTGTAACATGAATATGCATTTTAAGGACCATATTAATCTTCATAACTCCCATCTTCTGTTTTAAGTCATTGTTACTCCCATCTTCTGTTTTAAGTCATTGTTAGTTGTTCTCAGAGAAAAATCCGATTTTTGGGCTACTTTGATCATATTATTCCAAAACATTCCCAAAACTTCATAAAAAAAATCAAGGATCAATACTCATGTAGAAGAAACTTCTTGCGGGACTCCGCCCCTCAAAATCCAAAATTTTATCGTTTAGACCCATTTTTTTATTTTTTTTATTCTTCATATTCTCAAAAAAAATCCGAATTTTTTTCATTAGTTTTATTTGATTTTTGGTGTTATTTTATTTTTTTTATATTTTATTTGACATGTTTTTATCATTTTTTTACTTTATTTTTTTGTTGTTTCTAAAAGAAAATAGGGTGAGAAAAGTAATACTAGTTGGTTTAATTATGTCCACATTCTTTAAAAGTCAAAGAGATGGTTTATGGGCCCAATAAGGTTCAATAATTGAAAATTGCTCTTTAGGCACTCTGGATTTACTCTCAGACACTCTAAACTGACGAAAATGCCTTCAGTGTCAGTTAAACTACCGTTTGCTGGGTTACGGTAGTTAATAGCCATTCCCAGCTACGACACTTAATTGTTGTTCCTGATTTATTGATATATCAGGCAATCTCACTTGTACTACATACTATTCACTCACCACTTTCAATACCCTATTCAATCCAAAAAGTTGATTTTTTTCTTCTTTGAGAAAAGTGCGTCTCATGTATTTTTGAAATTTGTAAAGTTGTTTTTTTTTTCTTTGCAAAAAATGTGTCTCATGTATTTTTGAAAGTTGGTTATCCAATACCTTCATCAAGGACAAAGTGGAAACTACACAAGAAAGAAGAACCTAAAACAAGGGAAGATGCTTTTTTGGATAGACAATCTTGGTTTCGAGCACTTATAGATATTGAAGGAGGAGAGCAACCACCCAAAATAGAATTAAATGAAGTCATTCTAATTTGTTTGGATGGTGAAGATGAAGAAGAGGAAGAAATTAAAGGTGAAAAAGCAATTTCACTAGAAATGATATGACATGTTTTTTGGTTAAAAATATACCGACATATTTTGTATGGTCGATAAGGCACCAACATATTTTTTGTGTTTGATAATGCAGCGTCATTTTTGTGGCCAATATATCACTAATATTATATAAATATATGTCTTTTATGTTTTATGTAGTGGACAAACACCGAACTTTATGTGGATAATATTGCACTGTATTTTATATAAATATGTCTCCTGTTAATCTACAATTCATTTTATAGTTTCTTTCATTTCATTTTAGTTTGATATTTTCTTTAGTATCTACTTCTGTCAAATGAATCATATCTCGGGGATAAAAAATTGAAAGTTATGTCTGATATGAAGCTTTCTAGAGGATGACTAAGAATTTTTTAATCCCCACCGACAACGTGGATGACTTGAAGACACAACTTAACCAATACATTATTCATCTTGGTGAAAATCAAACTGATTGTCCATGTTGATGTACAAGTACCATGCATAGATACAAGTTACGAAAACGAAAAAGGAACTACTACATACCAGTTAACTACTGTCTACTGTCGATATGGTATTTTTGACAGTTTAGATGTCTGGGAGCAAACCCAAGGTGCCTAAAGAGCAATTTTCTCAATATTTTATGAAATTATTTTGGAAGCTTGTTTTTCCACCGTCAATTCTTAAAACCCAAACTCGTCCAAATTCATTTATTTGGATGCATCCGAATCCATAAATTTGGAGGGGTGTTGTTTTCAAAAAAGCAGGACAAGGTTAAAAGTAGCTCTTGATTATTTTCAAATATGAAAATATTGTGTTTGGGACATTACTTGATATAAATTCCAATTTGAAAGGAAGCTATCTTCCGATAAACTATTTTGATTGTATTGAGTAGTGGGAGAGTCTATAGAGCAAGTGTTGTTTTTTTATTCCAAAAAACTATATAAAATGAATTATCAACCACCGAAGATATTATTAAGTTTATCGCGGACTAGGTTGCTCTATTTAAAATATACATCGGTGATACTCAAAATTGTGTGAGACAGTCAATCAACCATGATGTCCCCAAACAACATGGTGTGATGGGCAAACAAAACAAAAGGGACAAAAATGATAAGGAAATAACTACTCAAAAACTCAAAAGCAGAGAAGAGAGAAAGGAGAAGAGAGATATAATTCTCAAAAACTCAAAGAACTTCTTTGGTGTGAGCTGTGACTTATGCAGAGTCCTCTATTTATAGAATGTTGCGTAGAAAGTGTGAGTTAAAAGTCAAACATTGCTTGAAAAAGTGGAGGTTGGACACTTTATAAGTGAGATGACTCATAAACTTAATCTCTTAAGGTTTTTAAGCAAAAGTGTAGTGTCTCTCTCAATTGTGTGGTTGCTATTGATCCAATATGGATGATCTTCGGACTCTCCTCGTGACCCAACAATGGTATTATAGTCAAGGTTCGACAAGAGTTCGACTTACTTCTTATGTCGAAAGTATTCTTGGCAAGGTGTTCAGGTGACGAGTTTCATTGATCAACGGCAAGGGCGATGCAATTACAATTGTATGTGGGTGAAAGAGCTTTCACTTGAAGGGTGAACATGATGAATTTAAAGAGTGAGTAAGAAGGTCCATATTTCTTGGAAAAGTAGAGGCTGAGCATTTTATAAGTGAGAGGACGCATAAACATAATGTCTTAAGGTCTTGAATAAAAATATGGTGTATCTCTCACTTTTGCGGTTGCTCTTGACTCAATGTGGATAATCCTCCAAACTCCCTTTGTGACCCAATATAGAGAGAATTTGCAACCAAAATTAACAAAACTCGAGGAAGGAGTCAAGTGAAACTTGAGGAGGAGAAATCGACTTGGTCAAGTCAAGAGAAACTTGGGGCGTATGAAACTGGTGGAAGCTTTTTTTTAGGGGAAGAAATTTAGCTCATTTCATTAATGATAATAGTATGAATACAGGTGGGTTACATAAATGAAAATGTGAAAACTAGCATAAGATGTGGTAGTCCTAGCTAACAAGTGAGCAACTTCATTGTTTTATCTCCTAGTAAACTCAACACAGAAGTTTGTAAAAAAAAGAAAGAAACATGCATGCCTTTGCAATCGTGGATAATAGCTCCAAGCTTGGAGATGTCGTCCACTTTGCTTTTAAATTTTGAAGCTACCGTTTAGAGTCAACCTCAAAGTCTACATTTCTCAACTCTAGCTCTTTGATCCAAAGAAACAAATGGATACTTGAAGACCACGAACACACAAAATTAAAAAGTAAATAATATTTTTTTCTTCTCATTCTTCGAGTACTAAAAATTTACCATTTAACCCAGACTCAGATTACTTGAAGGGAACAGTCTTCTACTATGTAAACATTAATAATGGGTGTATCATTTTCAACGCGGGACTTCTACATTATAGCTCTAAGTTTCAAGACTTTGCTTTTAATCTTCCAACTTCCATTGTTCAACGTAAAAAAAATCTTCCAACTTCCAACTATTTTTTCCACCACTGTTCCAACATCAACCATCAAATTCTTTTGACAAAAAGATGTTAAAACTCTTCGGAGAAATTATATTTATACAATAAGTTTGAACAATTATCTCGCATACTATCATTGTGTTTTTACTTTTTTTTTTTTACCTCTCTCTATTTTTTTAACCAATAAGAAGATATAAAAAGAAGTTTTTCAAAAGTTATCACAAAATGGTTATACAAATATCATTACTTATTCTTTTTTAAAAGATGTTGATGAATGTTTTGAAGGTACTTTTTAAAGACCTTAATAAATTTTTATAAAAGTTTGTATATTCAATACATTTGAAATTGAAGTATTTGACTTTTATCAAAATTTCCTTACTTTGCAACGATTAATAATAATAAGGGTCATGTTAACTTGTGCCATAAGGGGCTTAAAATAGAAATTCAAAATAAATTTTATATTAAAAATATAACTTTTGAAACTTTTAAGATATTGAATGCGCAATTTCCAAGACAAAACTTCTATATTTGACTTCTTAACTTATGCCCCAAGGACACAAGTTATCCTTAATAATAATAATTTTTTGGCCTAAAAAAATAATCATTATGGATTTTTACAGTTTAATTTAACTTATTTGGATATTTTTTCCAAAATGACTTTGAAAAGATAAAAGTACCAACAAAATAGTAAATACTTTTGTTCAAGACAAATTGTCAACACTAAAAAGACGGTTTATTTGAGACAAGAATGGGCTTACCGGAAACACAATTGAAATAAATAATCTTTTTTGAAGAGAAATGTTAACTTGTGCCCTTATGGCACATGTTAAGGATTCCAATAATCGAAATTTTGTATCGGAAATTGTGTTAATTTATTACTTAAAAAATTTAATATTAATTTTTTTCAATTAATACTTATCATTAGTGGCAAGAATTTAATGTTTAACATGTGCCATAAACACACAAGTTAACATGACCCATAATTAAATATCACCAAAGATGAAATGGAATGATTAAAAATTGTAGCATTTTATTATGGAATCTAAACTCAAATATAACTCTTCCCATGATACTTTACTACAAAATTACTCTATCTGCACTAAGAGATTTAACCTTTTTATTTTTTGAGAAAAATAGACTTTAACTTAAATTTTTTTTATTTTTTTTATAATAGAATAATGGTGAAACTTAAAAGTTAATTGAAGAGACCGACGAAAAGCTCTCAACATGATTTATTTTTCTTCATGTTTCAAAAAATGATTTATTTTTCTTCAAGCGATTGTATTAATGACGAACTATAATTTTCATTTATGAATTCTTTAACCTCGTCAAATAATGTAAAACCTTTGTGATCCTTAATTAAAGAGAAATATTAAATTAAGGAAGGCATACGTGAATTATAAAGCATTTAAGTTTATGTAGTAAATACTACTTTTGTCCCTATATATAAGATCTTTTTGTCAAAATCACAGGAATTAAAAAGGTGGCTATTTGCATTAAAGTTGTTTGTAATCACTATTGTTTTCATAATTTTATTCTTTAAGAGATAGTTAATTTATGTTTTCAACATGTTATTTATTGCTGATTGAAGAAAAAGATATATAATAAATAGGGACATATATGTAAAGAAATAGTTAATGTACTTGGAAATAACAAAGGGGTCTCATAAAAAAGGACACAAAAAATTCTCAAAAATGTCTTATAATTAGGGAAGGAGGTAGTAGACATTCTATTGATGAATGTGTGTTTAAACTATTATGTACATTTTACTCAAATTCATGTGACCAAACATTAATTGATTTTATGGGAATGTTCGAACCCTTTCTCTAATACTTACACTATTTGCTCATTGTTCTAATAAAAAATTAGCATTTTAGATTCATTCATTCGATGATGTATGCGGTCTATAATAAAGATCATATACATCATTAATTGAATGAAACCTAAAATTTAAATTTTTGCTTATAATAGTGATGAAGATGTATTCTCTAATTGAGTTAAATCAATGTGGGTCATATGTTTTGTAAAAGAAACTCACATAAAGTGATAAAACATACATTAATTTCGCTTAATAAAAGAATGAATGTTAAAAAAAGAAGTGTTGCAAACGTTCTTCAACCTACATTTAATATTTATACCTGGAAACTAAAAACTAATCCGTGTTAAGGTTTTATAACTGAAGAGTTTACCTCAACTCATTTTACGTATGTAAACTCGACTTATAAACTCGTACGCGTTTACCTAAAATTAAAATTATATTATTTAATTATAAAAACAAAGTATACATAACCACCATCATAAACATTTATGTTCAACTAAGCATCAAAATACAAAATTAACTTGCAAAATCATAAGTTTCATAAGACTCTAAACCATCCACAAAAGCAAGTTTCACAAGTTTCTAAAGTTGTTAATAAACCTATCAAAAAATAAACTACTTAATTTCTTCAAAAGTTCAATCTTTCGAAAGTTTCATAACAACATTGTCATCGGTGTCTTCATCTCCAACTTCATCAAATTCTTCTCCATATGGTAAAGGGTTTTCAATATTAGAACCAAATACATGGCTTGAACTCACTTCAACATTAATTTCAATACATTTGGCTTGAAAAAAGAATTGGGTTTTGAAATAAAATGGGCAACAAAAAAAAAAGGTCCAAAATATAGAAAATAAAATAAAAATTAAAGGTAAACTCGGTTGAGTTTACCCAAGTTTATACGAGATTAGTGAGTTTAACACGTGTTATATCGGTCAAACTCGTTAAACATTCAATTTCACGAAAAACCAAATTTATCTCTTGGGTTAACACGTTTTTAGCCCCTAAAAATGTAAACTCAAACAAGTTTATAAGTTAACACTAGATTTATGAAACACTGCGTGTTAGCCACTACAACCGGCCAACAACAGCACCCTCGGCTGATAGTTCACCGGCTAGTCATACATGTTTCCTCAGACATGATCCAAATCGTGAGCACTTTTTTTTTGCTTACCTTAAATATTTACGAATTGGCAGAAATTATTATAACTCGGGTTGTCTCATTTCTTCTTGACTGTGGTTCCAAAATGCAAGGTGTCTATTTGTTGATTTCAACTTAATTGAATGAACCAAAATCAACAATTATTTGATATGCAAAGTCATCACTTCATTTGAATTTATAGATAAGTTTGTTGTTTGAATTTTTAGATAAGTTTGTTAGTCGTTGCTCCAGCAATTCATTTGATGTGCTCGATTAATCAAGGTTTGACGATTGAAAAAACTAAATCGCACATAGAAAATATAAAATTCTTCATGAGAGTTTATAAAGAAAATTAAAAACATTATTCACCTTACAAATTAATTTTGTAGGAATTGGTTAAACTCAATATAAAAATTAAATTTAATATTGACTTGTCCAAATCAACTTTTGTTTTTTTTAAAGAAGTACAAATCAACTTAGTTGAATATATTTCTAAACTTTGATTGGGTCCATATTTCTTATATCATTTGTAGTGATAGTTACATTCACCCTAACAATCTCTTTATAACACAATGTACCAACTTGATAACAACTATTAAATGAGTTTTTTGTGAAGAAAAAAAAAACTATTAAATGAGTTTGGTTCATGAACTTCAACAACGTTGAACTCCAAATAAACTAAAAACAATTTCAATACACACCCTCACATTTAACAGAAACTCAATTTCAATTTTCACATTATAATTCTTAACCCGACTATAATACTGCTTGGATCTCACCCAATAAGTCATGAGAAATCATACGCATCCAAATGTTGGAAGAAACCGATACTTTGAAGTAACGTGCACAGTCATGACCCCTCCCACGCTCATAAATTTTGTGGGATAACAATTACTTTTTAAGGTCGTTGGAAAATCTCTTGCATTTATTTAGATTTAAATGTCAATTTCAAATTTCTTTTGATATTATATCTCACCCTATAAAATAGCTCAAATAATGAAGGTGTCTAAATACATTTATACATTTAATCTTTTTGAATACTTCAGTAATGTAAGACTCCAAATAAATTACAAACAATTTCAATAATGAAGTTCATATCCTCAAAAAAAAAATTCAATAACGAAGTTCATATAAAATGGTGAAAAATTATCTAAATTTCATCCAAATAAGACATAGTTCATTAAAAAGAGAGCATTACAATGAAGAATATTACCATTTTTTCTATCAAAATTTCTCCTATACCCAAACAAATTTAGTACTTGGGGTCAAATGCAGCTGGAAGGAACAAGTGTTAGGTTGGGTATTAGAATTGAGTTGGATCATGGTCACCCCTCCTTCAGTGCCGACACTTCTAATTACTTTTACAAGAATAACATTTGTATCATCATTTTATGATAATTTTGGTGACAACTTTCTTTTTCGTATTCACGTTATATTTTTAATTTAACTTTATTCTTTTGGTTTTCGTGTTAATACCTATTTTATATTTATAAATTCATGATTGTTAAATAAGTTGTCAACCAAATGATTATTCAAATACCACTTATCTTACTCTTACTTTTATGTTCACGTCACATCATCGCTAACAAAAAGTAGCCTAATTTACGGTTTTATTGTCTGTCATATATTGTCACTATTTTGACTATATATGCATGCTTCTTCTTCCAAATTCGTGTCGCCAGCTAGGATGTCCCTACCACTCTCCACACGTGCTTTCCCTGAGCCTGGAGAAAAGCATTATTAATTTGTTGTTAGTTAGAAATGAGTTTTTGATGAGTCAAGTTCATGGCATCATTTTGTAAGTTTCTTCCACAGCTTCTACATATAAATATGGTTGACGGCAAAAAAGTGTGGCTAACTGTATTTGACTGTTTAGAAATATAAGAATTGTTTTAAAATAATAATTTAACAGATGATATTAATATTGTTAAATTGAACATCTTCATTATAATTTAAATTTAAAACTTCGTTAGATATTCTTTAAATTAGATTGACATGTTTCGATGTCGGACATAACTCGTTGTCCAACCTCGATAATATATCAACATATATATAATTACATTGAATTATGTGATTTTTTAAAATTATTATTGATGTCGGTGTGTCTGTGTCGTGTTGGTGTCCATATTTGTATTTGTGTTTTATTATGGGTGAGTTTAGGCCTTTCAATCATGTTTTAATACTTTTTTAGAGGATCATATTTTTATACATAAAAGATGGGAAATTTAAGTTTTAAATCGAATTTTCTATAATTTTATTAGTGTTGATCACACTATATCACTGGGTTGTATTTAGATCATTTAAAAAGTTTAAATTACTAAGTTTTAATTAAAAAAATTAATAAAAAATTTTAATATGGAGGAATCAATTTCATGAATGCATGTAAATAGTGGGGAAAATATGTAATTAGGCTTATATTATTCGAAGTAATGTAATTAGAGAAAAATGTTATTAAATTTGTTGTTAGTTTTTTTTATTAAGGATTAAATTTCTTGTTAGTTAAAAAAGAGTTTGAATTAAGTTCAGCATTATTAATTTGTTGTTAGTTAGAAATGAGTTTAATGAGAGTCAAGTTCATCATTTTGTAAGTTTCTTCTGCAGTTTCTACATATAAATATCGTTGACAGCAAAAAGTGTGGCTTATTGTATTTGACTCTTTAGAAATATTAGAATTGCTTTAAAAAGTTATTTAACCGACAATATTGATATTATTGAATTGGACATCTTCATTTTAATTTAAATTTGAAACTTCACAATATACTATTTAAATTAGAGATGTTTCAGTGTCGGACACACGTCGAAATTTGATATTATATCAACATATATATAATTATGTTAAATTATCTGCCGACTGTTTAGAACTATATGAAACTTAAATTTATTTATTTAATTTCGAGAAATGTTAATTATATAATTATATAAGATTCCTTCAAAAAAAAATAATTATATAAGATAATTTTATGTTTTCGTGAACTTAGCTCAGTTGGTAGAGACAATGTTTAATATATATGCAAGGTCAGGGTTCAAACCCCGACCACCACTAAAAAAGGATAATTTTATAATCGATCTATAAACTACTTAAAATTAATTTTAACTATGCCACGAACTAAATATTTTCTAAAAAGTGTATAATAATAATCTATATTAATATATAAAGGGGATATACTCTTTTGAGCTGAATTTTTTATTTTATTTAAACTATTTTATCATTTTTATAATATTATATAAATATCAATTAAAAATTAAATAAATTTCATTAAAATACAAAAAATTCACAACAAATAAAAACAATTTTGGTGTAATTGTTTCCAATTTTATCTGTTACTTAATTACAATTTACTAAAAGCAATATTTTTTATGGTGTCCTCCAATATTGATAGAGTACATCGATATAATGCAAATTTGTTAAAAACAAAGAGGATGAATCTGCGAACAAGCTCACAATATCCATGTTAATAGCATAAAACGACAAAGTATAAAAACCTACACATATAATTATATTCAAGTCTTCGAATACTCATATCTCCGGATCAAAATAAATATTCATGTTATAAGAAAAATATTCTTGTTAATAATAGTAGAATATGGGGGTATGCGTGTATTTATGACTACATAATAAAACTATCAACCATTTGTCAAAGTAACAAAAACCATCAACCTCACCAACAATTTATTTACAATATAATTCATGTCCATTCCTTCAAAAAAAATATAATTCATGTCCAACCCTTCATCCACCAAAGGGTTATGGACCCTTCATTTTATGGCTTCTAAATCCTTTCTCTATATTAAGTTGGATTATCGCCTCCTCAAAAAATTACTTGAAGAGTATCCTTGGTGACATGTCATGATGTTAGAATACACACCTAACTTGAGTGTTGGAATATCTCTCACAGGTACAACCCCACATTCTTTGATTATCACTTAAGAAGTCTCACACCATCTTGGACCCCAAACACGAAATCTCAAGGATATACAAGATACTCCACTACCTTATGGACAGGTGCATTAGACGTGAGCACATATTATTGGTGGCTTTACATTAAACAAAGTAATGCAACATATGTCAATACTTAGAGGCAGTTTAGATGTTTTATAAAAGGGAAAAAATATCATGCTAACAAGTGCTAGTTAATAAAGAAATAGGGAAATATCGTCCTGAAAAGATAAGTGAAAGACCTAACAATGTAGGATATTAATATAATTTTCTTATATAGAATCACCATTATTCTATAAACAATCTCTTAAAAATATTTATTTACGTGAATAACTCAGTTGATAGGACATTAGGTATTATATGATGGTTTATATTTAAACTTTTTTAGGTTCATATATATAAGTTTGCACAATAAAAAAAATATTGATATCACATAAACTTATTGAGTACCAAATATATCTCGCTAAAGTTATTTAGCTAGAAGAGATTGAATGTTTTGAAGGTTTAATGATTTGGTTTTTAGAAAATATGCAACCATAAAAGGCGTTTTTAAATTATTAGATTTCATCACAATAAAAGACAAACCATTGTACCCAAAAAAAAAAGACAAATCAAATCTCTATTCTTCCTATTATAGAAAATCAAAGTTTGAAGGTGGGGTAAACTCATGTGACTACACCGCATATTTTCCACTACTTTTCCATCAAGACTTCATCAAATACATGTTTACACTATTTTTTCGTATTCTCTTGATCTTAACCTTTTAAATGTTTACACTATTATTTTGTTTTTAAAAAAAAACTATGTCATATCAATAACTATTGTTTATGGAAATAAATAGTTTATTTAATAGAAATGACGAATCATTTCAAAAAATATAAATTTGATTTATGGATAGAACAATTATCAATCATAATTTATTTACCTTTTGATCGAAGTCCATATTGATATGGCTCCATTCATTAGAAATCGAAGGATTAATAAAAAAATTAAAATTGTAGATACCGTATCACATAGTTAACTAAAAATTTAGTTCAACGTTTAACATATCAAACTTAAATTATTCACATGCATTTCAATCCAATTAGGACGGCTGAATTAACTTTCTTCTTACGGTCAACATCAACTCTTTTTTATTCATTCATGAGGGACAGAGAGAAAAAGTGAAAGACAATAGCTTCATTCATGCCTTCAATCAAAAAGTTTCAAATTTGGTGAATGGAGAACACGCAAGACTGAGGTGGAAGCGTGTTACTCTTGTGTATGACTATATCATGCTTATAATTATTATTTAATGATATTTAACATTTATTTTTAAATTTCTAACATTTATTGTAAAATTTAATTGAAAGAGTTTTTTTTTATGGTAGCCAGAGTTCGAG
>Ga0228710_1004578_pt1 | contig 21802 bp, 13 predicted proteins | sample MedpolnodulmetaG_FD_177995 | JGI IMG/M metagenome (GOLD analysis project Ga0228710, IMG submission 177995) | Root nodule microbial communities from Medicago polymorpha collected in Santa Monica, California, United States - pink nodules | ecosystem: Host-associated > Plants > Roots > Nodule...
CTAATGTGGTCTACAGAGAAGTTTTCCGTAACGTGTAGCACTTTGTTTTGTAGTATTGTTTTTATTTCATATCGGTACTTTTTCTATTTCGACAGACGTTGGATTTTCTTTTCGTCAATAAATTATGTCATCAAATTTATATGTCATGTTACCGTAACAGGATTGATGTCATGGAAATTGTTTAATATTGTACATTAAAAACGTTTGCGGCAATTAATTTTATGAACTGAATCATACTATTTTTTCGATTCAAGTAAAGTTTTTACTTTTTTATTTCCGTTGTATTTGTTCTCTTATATGACCCGGGCGTCAGCACGGGTCAATGGTCTAGTTTAATACTAAAAGTTTAGAGAAAAATATTTTAGAGTCAGTAATCATCACAAGGAAATTTTAAAGCAAATATGAATTGCTTTTCTTATTTTTTGCTATAGATTCATCGTTTCCCTTTCTTATTGGCCTTTTGGCTTTGAATTAGTAAATTGTTCAATGCATACAACTTTTTTGACTATTTTATATAATCCAAATCATAGACCTTTCGGCTAAGCATTTTTAGAAAAATAAAAAAAGATAAAGTCATTATGAGTATAGTAATATTGGATTTATTTTAAGAGCTTTCTAGAGAAACAAGTTAAAAAAACAAGGTTTTGTTATTATTTTTTATCAAAAAACAATGTATTATTGAAAGATATAGTATTTGCATATATTTCTTTTGACTCAAAATGTGCATGTATTGATAATATGTCTGAAATTAATGTAGGCCAATATGAACATGATTACTACTAGTACTACTAATAATAATTTGTGATATACTTGAGCTGTGAGGTTCCCCTACACAGAATTTGAAAGAAAAGAAAAAAACAAGAAGCAAGCAAGAGACTCATTGGTTTATTCAAACCTCCAAGTGAAAATTTGAGATGGCATCATTTGCAGGCACTACACAGAAATGTAATACATGTGAAAAGAAAGTCTACTGGGTGGAACAGCTCACTGCTGATAACAAAGTGTTCCACAAGTCTTGCTTCAGATGCCACCATTGCAAGGGCACACTCAAGGTATAAGACCAAGCTTTTATTTTTAGTTTTCTTTGTTTCGATGAATGCTTCAATAAGGCTTATTTCATCTTTACATGTATGATATTCAGAAATCTTTGTAAATTTGGTCACCCTTTTAGATTAATATTCACTTGGTTCTTTACTTTTTATCTTTATCTTTATATATATAAATGTTAGACAGTCTGACCTAACCCTAATCCCGCCCTTTTTGGCGGGTCTGAATAAATTTTATGAAAAAAAGGTTTTGCAAGGAATCAAACCGGGTACCATATGACTACACTTTACAATTTTCACCACTAAGCCACTTCCATTTTGATTGATATATTGTTGCTTCCAAAATTGATATACCGTACTAAAACATTTTTTTTAAAGTCACAAATGTCCTAGCGGTTCCTTTTCTGATTGCAATTTTTTTGTCACTTAGTTTGATTGTTTCTGAGTTTAAATGTAACTCTAGGATTAATAATATAGCCAATTTGATATTTTATATATGAAACTCTACAAAAATCCGTGCATCACACGGGTTAGAGTCTAGTTTAACATAAAAAATAAATACAATATAGTCGCTAAAGAGTGATGTTGGAGCGTATAATTCACACACAAGTCAATTGTTTATCACTAATCAATCACTTTCCCTCAAAAAACAAAAACTAATCAATCACTTAAATTTAGTTTTTAAATATCTTCTAGATAAAAATGATAATAATTAAAATATATCATTTTAATTTATAATAAAAAATATAGATTGGATAAATGTATGTAACTTTATAAATGTTAGACAGTCTGACCTCACCCTAATCCCAAGGAATCGAACCGGGTACCATATGACTACACTTTATAATTTTCACCACTAAACCACTTCCATTTTGATTGATATTTTGTTGCTTCCAAAATTGATATACCGTACTAAAACATTTTTTTTTAAAGTCACAAATGCGCTAGCGGTTCCTTTTCTGATTGCAATTTCTTTTCATTATTAACAAAGAAGAAATTCAGGAACACAACTGACAATATTATTTGGTAAGAAAATAAAGTTAATAACTTAAATTGATGTATATTTTGCATTTTTTTATCCTTTTTGCAGTCGTTTCATAACATAGTATTGAATGTATAATCAATATAATATTTATATTCTTCAAAACTCGTGCGATACCCGTGCATCGCACGGGTTAGAGTCTAGTTTTGGATAAATGGTGAAACAAATACTTTAGACTTCAGTGCATGGCTAAAAAAGTTATGTTTCCAATATAATTCATACGATGTGATTTTTTAGATCAATTAGTTTCTATGTGTATTAACATGCAATGCTTTAAAAATCGAATCGAATTGAATGGTTCAACAGGTTGAGCCGAATACCTGTCAGTTTATCGATTGATTTGATCTCAGTTACATTGTAGTCTAATTGAACTAGGGTTGAATTGCAGTTCAACTGTAGTTGGTTCAATCAATTTAAATTTTGTATGTATTCTTTTTTACATTTTAATACTTTTTTTTACCTTTTTATTCATTTATTTATCTGTTATTTGATTCAACCATGATTGACCGATTGAACTACAAGTCGGAGATCTCACCGATTCCATCTCCTATCCCCTTTATAAAATATTGTTGCCATCATGCAAAGAATGCTTAACAACACACCTCTAGATGTCGTTTTCAACATTGTGTTTAGCTTTGACCATGCATTTTCTTGTTCTCTACAGCATTTGCACATCTTTACTCTTAGGCATGGCTATGATGAAATCTTCTAAAATTTTGAAATTGAGTCTAACAATATCCTGAAAACTAACCCATAATATGAGTGAATGTTACTCCCACTTATAACCACTATTTTGGCAGTGTAAATCGCTAAGTTTCAAAATATTTTCACATGAAATTGGCATAACTAGCTACTTGAACACAAATAGTTGATGCACTTACTTCCACAATTATTTTATCACTTGTGTATTTTCAAACTTTTGTCAACTTTAATGTTTCTTCCTCAGTAAATTTCGATTTAATTTTTTCAGCATTGAGTTTGTAAGCCAATCATATATGTAATTGAAAATTTGAAATTATGTGACAACTTTCTGTTGCTTATTACAGAACTCTAATACAAATTAACATGTTATGTATCATGTATGCTAATATCCTTAATCCTCTTTTCCTTATGCTTGGTGCAGCTGAGTAACTATTGTTCCTTTGAGGGTGTTCTATATTGCAAGCCTCATTTTAATCAACTCTTTAAGATGACTGGCAGTTTGGACAAAAGTTTTGAAGGTGAATAGCTCCTACTACATAGTTATTTCTTAAGTATAAGCCCTTTTTTTTTAATAAATATTTCTTTTGTTTTCTCCTTTCATCTGTTTTATATCTATTGCTTGTAGGTATTGCAAGAATTTATAGAGTTGAAAGATCTACTGATCAGGTTTTTTCTCATTCTTAATACACATGATAGGTTTTTAATTTCTAAATTGTCTCTAGTAACTAATAATGTAACAGGTCCAAGCATATAACAAGGTTTCAAGGTTTTTTGCTGGAACTCAAGAAAAATGTGTTGGTTGCAAGAAAACAGTGTACCCAATTGAAAAGGTATATTATATAACTTAACTATATTCTTTAGTAAACTTTACTGATAGGGAAATGTCTCTTTAAAAGTAATTTTGCCTCTAAAACGAGTAAGGTTGAATCTATCCTTAAATGTTAACATCATGGTACACTTTAAATGAAATTAATGGTGAATATATTCTTATTTCTCACTTTAAAGAACCTTATCCTTGTCATCTTTATTGTTAAATTAAATCTATCTTCTTCTTTTCTCTGACATACTATTTAGATTAGATTAAGCCACAACTGAGAATCTCTCTTATCCATGTATTCTTTACTTAATATTTTAGACTTTTATACATGTGAAGATACACTATGATTCATTTATTACATTAATGTTACTAAACATAGTAGCAGAACTATAAATTGAAATATACATAAATGAGCTGGAAACAGTGATTAAGCTAGATTTGCCATCAGGCACCTGCAAATTTTTGAAGTTAGTATTTAATTAACCAAGGGAGTAAATAAAAAAATTGAAATTAAGAGCCCTTATTAAATCTAAGTAACAGTTTCAAAATGTCACAGCTCATACAAACACAAATTGTCCAATATATGGTTCAAATCCTTCTGAGATATGATAGGAACTATGAAGAATGGATATGGACACAGACACTAGACACGACACAGATACTGACGACACCGCTTATATGTGTCGTCAGTATCTGTGTTTTATGTTTTATAGGATGGGAACATTAAAATTAAATATCCTAGATCTAACCATATATTCATTGGGATTGTTCTTTTTCAGGTAGCTGTTGATGGAGAATCTTACCATAAGATTTGCTTCAGGTGCACACATGGAGGTTGTATAATCAGTCCATCAAACTATGTGGCACATGAACATCGCCTTTATTGTAGACATCACCATACTCAGATCTTCAAACAGAAGGGTAATTTCAGCCAATTTGATAAGGTTGAACTAGTCCAAGGGATGATTGAGAACACAACATCTCAGTTATTATAATACTATAATGCAACATTGCAGTGGCAATATACAAGTCCAGAAGATGTCTGTTTTTTGTTATCAAATGACACTGTTACAATACTTTGTTCTTCTATTTGTTTGATTATGCAAGTTTATATAATATTTGTTTGGCAAGTTTATTAAAGAATTTTAACTTTGTGTTGAAATTTTTAAGGCTGAGAATTGAGTGGTAATTATTATAACTTTGGTTTATTATTCCCTACTTACATGGTAGACTCATTTCTGTTTGTGTTTCCCTCCTCCAGAGATAATCTAGTCGAGACAATGTCATATTCAAAATGTGGACACCTCTTCCGATTAAAATTTTAATTTTAATTGTCGTATTGTCATAACCTAATTCTTTGGCACCTCTTTCGTTTTATTATGCTCAACCTCTTCTCATTCTTCTTCACACTCACAAACTTCGTCTTCTTCATGAATGAAACGAAAATTTCAACTGTCCTCCTCATCATGCGTGGACTGCATTCCAAAATTTTCTTTGGGTGGAAACAACATTCTTCTTAGGTTTTCCCTACATTCCAAATTTTGTGTGGTTGGACTTTTTATTTAGTTCGAAACATGCAAAAATTTCATTAAAAAAACTAAAAGTTTAAGGATAAGTAAACAAATTTAAATTTAATAGAACTAAAACTACATGCTAGAGAATTTTCTATTACTGCAAATATGTCATTCTTTTTTATGAGGACGACAATTGAAAATTGATGATTTTGCAAAGACAAACTTATTTAACCTTAATTTTTAGAATGACTAAGGTGGCACATCAAACTCATGCATCTATAATTAAATTTTACTTTGACTAACAATTTGGACAGAAAGACCAACTTATGCTAATAGAGATAAGTTAAGGGTTAAAATGACTTGTTTTAGAATTAAGGGGTAAATTGAACCTAAAAATTAAATTAAGGAGCCAAAAATGTCTTTTTAAGCTTAAAGTGAAAAAGATGTGGGGTGAAAAAAAAAAGTATTCATTGATTAATCATCAGGCCGGTTCCTTTGGGATTTTTCAAAACAAAATTAAAATTAGGTAGTGGATACATTATTATATGAGTGTGATGTATATATTATCAATCAATTTGAAGTCGGTTTATTTGTTTACTATCTATTGATTTCTGCCGTACCATATAATGATTGTTCCCTGTACAATACACATACACTTTAATCCTAAGCAATACTTAGCTGAATTTGCTTGCAAAAAAATATTATCATCTCTATACATAACTTTATTTATGTGCATCTCTAGTATTCTTCTGAGACATGTGAAAGAGATAATATAAACTCGTGACCAACAGAACTGCAATCTGGAAAGGAAAATAAAAAAGGCATGCTTTGCTCGAATATCTATGTCTATCTTCCATGATTGTTCATCATACATAATGCAAAGAAATAAAATAAAAGGTAAACATTATCAAACATAAAAGAAAGAAAGGAAAGAAGGTAGTGACTAATGTTATGAATTTTTTAAACAATGAAAAAAGCACTTAAGGGAAAGGGAAAGGGAAAAGGAAAAGTTAAAGAAGCCAAATATTGGTGGGCCGTGTGGAAGGAATTCTATGTATTGTATGATGGAATCTTAAGACCCCTCGTGCAGTGCAAACTAACTTTCATGCGTAGGAAGTGCACGAGTGGTGAGCTGGTTGCAATTGTCCTATTCTATAGTTTATATTCATTCATATGACTTGATGCAACATCTTTATTATAAATAAATCAAAATAAAAATATAACGAGGAAGGACCTAGAAAATACAGGTTCGAATCCTCGTGAAATGATCTACATCGAAAGATTTAGAATCAAACAAAAATCATGTTCAATCGGGTGAATCAGATATCAGTCTTATAGTTGGTTTAAATGATCGAAGTTGTGGAGATATTAAGGTGGACTTCGATGGTGCCAAATGACCTAATTACCAATGAGTTAAAAAAAAAAAGTTAAAAAAAAGAGTGAGGAAAAGAGAGGAAAAAAATTAAAAAGGGTTTTTTGCTTTAGTGTCAATTTTTTTTGGTGAATTGCTTTAGTGGCAAGTAGACAGAAAGAAAGTTGAGGCACAAATAATGCAACGGGCCATGAGAAAAATTCTTCTGCTTCTAATGCAACAAAAAATATCCCTAAGGTGTCATGTATGTCTAAAGTGATATAAAAATGCACAGGCACATTGATTGCAAGTGTTTTTAAAGTAAACCTTGTGTTGTGTTGTGTTATGTCACATCTTCCTTCTTATTCATACTTTTTTTACTTTTCATTTGAACAATATTCCTTAGTTGTTAATATCTTATTAATTACTTGCTTCTTCAAGTTGATCTAAGGGTTATTCTTTTAATTTTTAAAAATTACACGGATATAGTTGAAGACAACCAAGCCCAATTTCCCTATTTGAACTATTTATTGTGTACATCAAATAATGCACTTTTCTTTTTGTATCATCAACTAATGCTGTTCAAATAATGCATGTTTTATTTATAATTGAATAAAAGAGATATTAACAGTTTTACATTTGATGAGATATGATCTTATAATTGATCTTATAAGAGACACACTTAACATTAAGAAGTTTATTATATAGGAATTGAATCAAGTGATTATGTCCAAATCAAATTTTAATATGGTATCAAAACATATATATTTATAAAAATAAAAAATCACCTGTCTATAGTTCATTTTGAGAACATGTTCATGTTCTCAAATTTGTGTTTGTTGCTTAAATTGCAAAGGTTTAAACCTACCTACAAAAATCTTATGAGTCTTGATTTGCATAAGCTTATGAGACAATTCTCTTGAAAAATATTTCTTCTATTTGATCAATTTTGATTTTTGAGGCCATATCTTTCAATTTATTGTAATTATCTGTGAGATGTCGACATGTTATTCGTTTGAAGCCACATATTAAAAAAAAAAACATCACAATAAGAATAATGCTGATTGCTGAACTGGTAATGACAAGTCTGATTTCACTGAAGAGTAATATCTGAATACATTAAATGATGTTCAATATTATATGTCAACTTTTACTTATACTATACACAATTATTATGCATGAGGCCACAAGTTGCTGAAAGGGAATTTTATCATCTCTTATATTTCTAAGCTCTAGCTTCCCTAAAATGTGTTATATTTAATTAAATTTCCCATAGATCTAAGCAATCATGTCTCTTGAGTCATCATCACATGTGAGTAAGATTCAAAACTCATATCAGCTGGCAGATTCAGTGATGCTTTGTAAAGAAGGTTGCCATGTTCTTGACTTATTATTATGATTGCCACCATTTGTTGTTGCTTTTGTCCTTGACTCATGTCTTTCAGATTTTGTTTCCTGAAAATAATGAACCAATCACAAATTATTAGTATTAATTACCATTCAACAAATCTCTCTCTCTCTCTTATTTTCTTGAAAATAATTCTCTTATCTAATTCCTTGCTACTAGAAAGTCAATGGATCAAGAAAATGAAAATTATGAAGTGCCAATAAAATTTATAACCAAGCCTTAATTAGTTAATGTAAATAAAAATGAATCAATGTGTAAAACTAAAATTAATCCTTTTGCAAAATATAGTTACTTTCTATGAATCACCGATCCAAACACATACATTGGACACGACACGGACACTGACATACTGACACCGTTAATAATTTGAGAAAAACATATAATTCAGTGTAATTATATGTGTTGGTGCCTAAATTTATAACCAAGCCTTAATTAGTTAATGTAAATAAACATGAATCAGTCGCCATGAGCTAAGCTCAATGGTAAAGACAACATATAATATATGCAAGGTCCGAGTTTCGAACCTAAAACAAAAAAAAAACATGAATCAATGTGTAAAACTAAAATTAATGCTTGAGCAAAATATAGTTACTGTTCATAAGAAGGAGATGGTTGACAATAAGCAAATTAAACTATTGCATCAAGCACCACTCAAGATATTCATGTTCTTGCAGATTCAATCAAGTTGGATTAGGAAGTAGAAACAGTAAAAATCAAAATTTTAGTTGAAATTTACCTTGTTATCTTCAGGTTCAGACCTCTTAGCTGTTTTATCATTAATCCTTTCCTTAATCTGATTTGACTTTTGTGCTGATTCTGGCAAAGAGTTTCTCTTCATCTTTGCTTGTTTCTTTGCCCACATACCCTTTGTAACCTCTGAAACCAAAAACAACATAAAACTCAAATTAGAAAGAACAACAAAATAATCTTTCAAGGGTGAAAACCAATATAAAGAATCAAAAGAAAAAGGTCAAAGCTCAAATGAAGTTGTAACAAACCTTGAGCTGAGATGAGTCTATAAACTTGACCAAGCAAAAGTGTATCTGTTGGCTTAAGAAGTTTGATACGTGTAATACGAACTTTGTTGTTGTTGTCGTCGTTGTTGTTGTTGTTATTGTTATTGTTGTTGTCGCTGCTCTTATTTGAACAATTTTCTTTGTCTTTTGAAGTGCATAATGTTGTAGAGATAAGAAGAGCAACATAGTGATCAGGGTGTGTCTTCATGACTTCACTAGCAGTAACTGGCCAATACAACCTTTCTTCTTTACCATTTGGTTGTTGTATTACAAGAGTTGCTGTATCAATAGCTTGGCAATTTCCCATTCTCTCTCACTTCTTCCTTTTCTTCTCCAACAAGAGGAAGGATATATAAATAATAAGGAAGATGCAACGGAATGTTAAAGTACTTCCTACTAGAATATTTATAGCAACCACTCACTCTCTTGCCACTAGTTTTCAAAGAGTCAAACAAAGTTGTATACATACATATATATAATATGATATGATATATCCTATATGCTATGCTATGTAGCTTGTATGGTATAATTGTACACATGCTGAGTTGGAGGTTTATAAAAATACATTAATTAATACACTTGATTAATCGATTTTAAATTGTGGTTAATTCGATTGAGTAGATGGTTAATTTAATTTATGACCGTGCGATTTAAATTAATCGTCAACTCCATTGAACTAACCATATTTTTTACATGTGATTAACTGGATATCGCAGATATATGTAAAAATAGGTGTATATCAAACATTTTTATAAAAAAATTGTGGATAAGTTTTTAAAGTTAATGGACTAAAAATATTATATTTAGATTAAGAAGAGCAGTTATATATAATAGCGTTTGAACGAGGTAATTCGAGACTTAATTAAAGGTCTTAGGTTTAAATCTTACCAATACGTTAATGCTAAAACTATTGAGGATGGCTTTGTAAATTTTGGTGAATTTATCCGAGTTGAGAGATTAATCTATCACGAAAGCTAATCTTAAAAATGGCGGTGGTAGAAAGTAGCACTTTGGGGAAAAAAGATGGCATGGTATAATGGCACCCAAAATGGGGTGCGCCAATTTAGACCAAGACAGGGGAAAAAGATCAATATAAAAAAAAAAGTGAAACTGTTATCCAACAAGGGTGAACGTGGGTTACAGTGATTGGAGCGATGGAGAAACTGAGTAATGGAGATAGGGGACCTTGGCAGCTGAGTTGATGTGATGTGCATCTATAAGGTGTAACATTCTGTGGTGGTGTATAGTCTTTGGTTAAATTAAGTGAAAAATGTCATTGTTCATATGGTAAAGGTAAATTCTTCTTCTAGTTACCAAGACTTGTCTATGGTTTACACCTTTTCAATAGTCGAGTTTATAGGTAAATTCTTCTTCTAGTTACCAAGACTTGTCTATGGTTTACACCTTTTCAATAGTCGAGTTTATAGAACTTTGACATTTAGGTTTTAGAAATTGTCTGTTATTAACAAAAAGGATAGTTGAAAAATAAAAATGTATCATAAAATGCATGAAAATTACCAAATTTAAATGTAACATTGAGACAAAATTCTAAATTCTACGTTCAACACATAGAGTCGTTGGATTAAGATTACACATTCTAGTTTTAAACTCGATATAGTTCATTCTAGATAATTGTTATATGGCGTGAATGATATTTAGCATGAAACATACAATGTAGTATGTTTTGGTTTTCTAGAGAGTGAAAGAACCTTCTAGTCTTTGCTTGATTCAAATATTTATATTAGCACGAAATATCCAATGTTTGATTCGCATTTGACAAATGACATGAATATATGTATTTATTTCCGTTTGTTTGATGTTGGAGCAAAACAACATTTACCTTCATATTAAAAAGAAAATATGAATATGCACATTTTGTGAGTAGACCAATATACGTAGATCATTTTGACAATGAGATTTTCAATTGCACAGTGGGCTGATACAAGTCGACTCTACGAAGAACAAACGTCTATGCCTTGACAAGCTTGACGTTTGGTGGACTGTAGACTAGTATGGAGGACCCTACCATGTGGACTCTCCTATACATTGACCATTCAACTTGTACAGCTCAGCTTGATCATTCAGGTCACGTGAGCGCCACCTTCTTCACTCAGCTTAATCGTTCAAGTCACGTGAGCTCCACCTGCTTAACTCAACTTGATCGTTCAGGTCACGTGAGCTCCACTTGCTTAGCTCAGTTAGATCGTTCAGGATAGGTGAGCTCCACTATCGACAACACTAACTCTCTCAGGTCGTTGTCCAAGCAACATTGTGGTCCTCCTCTTGAAAGTATCTCATAATGTGTCACGCGTCCTGCACGGACAAGTGACGTGAGTTGCGTGCTCTTGACTCCATGCGCCTTGCACAGACGAGCAGTCTAAAGAAACATGATCAACTTCACGCGCCTAATACAAATAAGCCATATGGACCTGGACATCCTAAAAGAGACCCATTAGATCAAGAAAGTGAAGCCTATAAAATGAGATACCTAGAGAGCAGTGTATTTTCTTCTAAGTATTTGTTAGAGTGCTCTTAAAATTTCACTTAGGACATTTCAACGAATAACTCACTTGTTGTAATTATCTTATGTTTACATAAGTGAACACAGAGAGTTTAATTGTACCTTTATATTATAGTAAATGTATCTCACGATATGATGACATATCGTGATACCAACACATAGACTAAATCTTTAAATTGCAAGCTTTTTATGACCGACTATAAAGTTGCTTTTGTTACAACAAGTCTATCCATTATTTCTCACTTTTCAAAAATTTTAATCAAAGGTGCATTAAATATTGTTATTATAGTAATATTCTTAATTACCTAAAGTATATATCTATGGTTTTTTAAAGTTTTCAAAATGCTAAATGTGTTTATCTAATGCTAAAAAAAAAGTATAAGAATCAAATTTGTTGTAAAAAGCTGCCTCTTTCTTGCAACAAAACTGATCTCACATCCAAAAACAAATCAAGCTACAGACCTTTATAAAAAGAAATACTAACAAAGTCATCAGTAGGGGTGGTCGGTTGGTTGCCCGGACTCGATCGATAATTTTTGCGCATTAGACCCAATCCAAAAGCCCATTAACAAACTTACAAAAAAAAATTGGGCAAAATCTAAAAATTCTCACACGCAAATAGACTCAGAAAAGACATTTACCTCCTAATTTTATTTAGCACACTATTGACGGGTTCATCTGTCTTATTTTAATGGGTTAATTGTTCAAATTGATCCTGTAATATACATTATGTCTGAAAAATGACCCTGTAAAATACAAAACATATATTCTAGCATTTTAACTTGAATTTCTTCTTATTTTTTACCACCCTATAATCTACGCGTAGTCTAAAAATGTGACCTACAGGTTGAATTTTTTCACTATTTTTTTCATACATGTTTAGCACGTTAAAATATAGCTTTACACAAAAAATTAAATTTCTTCGACCAGGGATAAATTAATTATGAACTTTTATTCCCTCATAATTATGAATTTCTTAAACAATTTATAATTAATTTGTATCTCGTTTAAAAACTACAAAATTTTATTGTGAAGGTTCTTATCATGTTCTAGTCATGCCTACAAAATTAGAGAACTAAATTTGACTTGTGAGTATACGCTTACACGGAACAAAATTTCAATTTTACACGTTTTGGTTGAAAAATCAAAATAAATTTAAACGATTTCGAAATGCTATGAAACTTTACAGATCCTTTTTATGTATTTTTATAGATGTCTCTGCAAATAATGAGCTCAAAATTCGATTTATAGGTCGAGATTTCCGTTGTTTTGTTTTTTGAGTTTTTGACACTTTAAAAATTCATAATTAATTTGCCGTTTGTCGAAAATTTATAATTTTTTCTATGTAAAGCCATATTTTAACGTTCTTAACTCGCCTCTAAGAAATCATGAAAAAATTCAATCTCTTGGTTGCTTTTTTGGACTTCGGATATATTACATGGTTATAAATAATAAAAATCTCAAATGACATGTTCAGAATACAATTATAGGGCCAATTTTTCAGACTTCACGTATATTACATGGTCAATTTCAATTAATAACCCTACTTTAAATTGTACTTTTGTTAACAAAACAAGGGACCTCTTTTACTTCGATTTATGACTATTTATATATTATGTCACATGTGAATTTGCGATAAATTCTTTATCCAGAATCTATAAATTTTCTGGCTCTGCCGGTGATCATCAGTCATGCATGCTCAAAGCATGAATCTGTCAGGCCTGTAAACTGAGGAGGTTAATTAAAAAAACAATGAATTCTCATAAAAAGTGTGCCTATTGGGAAAGAGTATGTAAACTAAATACAATTCATGTGAGATTAAATATTTGTTTTCCTGTGTGTACACATGAAGAGAAATGGAGATTGATCTGCGTATTATTTTCTATTTTGTTATTCCACGCAGACTCTTTGGTGGCTATACTGTATTTTAATTTTTTTTGTTAACTTTGGTTCTAAAAAAAAACACTCGTAATCCAAAGTTCGACCATGTCATGGATAAATATTGTCTGACCAATAATTATTTCATTGAAAAATTACACTCAAATCTCCCCAACAATTCGTCTTTATGACTATATTTGAATATATTATTGTGTAACAGTTGGTTGGTATCAAAGAGAAAAATATCATGGTTGTTGTGATTATAAAACTAAAAGAATAAAATATATTATATTTGTATTTGATGAATTAATTACAGAATCCATCTAATTAACCACATTTTTCAATACCTGTAAATTAAATTAGATAAACGAGTCGTATATGTTAGACGGAGGGAATATCAAGTTTCTCCAATGATAGTGTGACCATAGCCGGCCATGTGTTCTCTCACTCACTGGTCACGATTATGATATTGAGATCCTAAACTCGATTCTTGTCTATTTAATTATTGGTTTTGTTTCAAAATGATTCTTAACATTTCAACATATTTTTTGTTTGATTTCAAAAAAGTAGATTAGGTCATACACAACTAGCTCCATTGTGTATAGCTTATCAATTATATAGAATTCAGAACTTGAATTGAAGTTACATCGATTATAAACGGAAAGTCTAACCATCTATATCAACTATAATAGATAACATTTGAACAATATATCATTGTAGTATTATAAGTAAATTATACTTCACTTCCCTTTAAAATGTTTGAATTACACTCATCTCCCCTCTTATGTTAAAATATACACTCCCCTCTTTTGAAAATTAAAATTTATACTCCTCTCTCCTATAAGATGTTTGAATTACAACATCATCTCTTAATAAATAAATATGCACTACACTTTAATCTATTTTAACATAAATAAATATTTTTATGATATATACTAATTTTGAACCACCATTTAAGAAAAATAAATTCATTTCTTTATAATTTAAATGTCAATAATAATTAAATTTAAATATTTTTCTATTAATTTTATAATTTAGAGCATAAAATCAACTTTTAAATAACCATAATTTCTTGTCTTTAGTAATTTTTCACATATTTTAATTTTATTTTGGGTTGTTTCATATTTTATAATAGGGGTTAAAACTATATGTTAATGAAATTTTGAATAAAAAATAGCAAAAAATATGTACTCAAATTTTGATTATATTAAAATAGACCTGCAATACTATTTTTTTTCCGAAGTGTGTTAGATTATTATTATTTTGCTAGATTATTAGAAATAAAAAAATATAATAAGGGAGTAAAATTTATATTTTAATATAAGAGGGGAGAGAAATGTAATTCATGTTTCTCTTTGGGGAGGGGAATGAAATATTTTCTTATATGTTTTGAATAAGTGGGGAGGGGAGTGTATATTTTAACATAAGAGAAGAGTGGAGTATAATTCAAGCATTTTTTAAGAGAGGGAAGTGTAATTTACTTTAATATTATTGCAAGACGAATGGATATATACTTTAAGTGTGAAATTAGTGTACACTGTATGTGTTCACAACTCTTCAATTTATCATATTATATTTGGCCATTTTTAAATGGAAGCAACTGCACAATTCTTTGTTGTGTTGGCTAGATGTGATTGTTGTAAAATATTTATAATTTTTTTTTAAAAAAAAAAAGTTAAATTAGTTCATCCAAATTAAGATCCAAAAAAATCAAACTTGAAATCTTAAAAAAAGCACTTTAAAATCCGAAGTTAACACCATCGGTCAACCCAAAATGGGTTCAATTTTACATTGTCATGACAATGCATGTCTCAATATATCTATAAAATAAAAAAAAAATATTCATGTTTGTAATCATGTTATGAAATGCTGAATGTTTATTTTGCTATGATTACTTGTTGAATAACAACTAACAAGGATGGACGATAAAAAGAAAAGGAGATTAACTATACAAGAAAGAGACATAGTAGGCCGCAACATGCATTCCTTGTTTGACAACTACCACTATAGTCCACACTTCCACTCCCAATGATTAATACCAAACATTGGATTGCATGAAAATTTCAATCCCTTGATTGAATACTACTATTCTTCATGTAACACGTTCATACATAATCATCCTAGAAAGAGAAGGTGCATGCATAATCACTAAACTAGACTCTAAAACAGGTAAATTATATCAATTTGAAAAAAGGGAGAAAAAAACACACACACGCACATATAATAGCACATTAACAAAGAAATTGTAGTGGATTTCGTTTTCAGCTTGAAGTTGAAATGGCCAGCTTCAGCGTCGCATTATTTTCAACTTTCATGGACCACGTATAGCGGAGGGAGCAGAGCACCAAGTGGGTTCTCTCCTATCTTAAATAATACTAGTTTTGGTGAGTGGTGTATAATTATAACCATTTATTGGGCTATTTGGAGATATAAAAATGATGCAATATTCAATTATCACATAAAATTACTCTTCTTACTTATAAAATTGTTCATTCCATCGGTATGTAAACTGTAGTTGAACCGATCTTAAAAATGTCGGCGGCAGTTAACTGCCAATGAAAATTGTCGAGCGGTAGTTAACCGCCACTGATATAAGGGAATGAGCAGTTCCATAAATGAGAAAAGTAATTTTCATTATCACATTTGGCAAGATAGGTACACCCTCAATTTCATTGAACTAACTCATGATATAGTTGTGGCAGCCCTTGGTGATTCTCTTTCTAGCATGCAACCTTAGGTTTGTCTCATGGAAACCCCTCCTAAAAAGTTATAAAGCTAATGTGTATAGTAGTTTTGATCCAAGGCCAACTTTCTTTGGCCGATTGATTCACGATCATTTTAATGATAGATTTCATGCTTCTCCAACCTCTACAATTTATGAGTGTCTTAACTATTGGTTTAGGTTGCATCCATCTCAGGATGTAGTTTGGTATTTTTCCACTTGCGAAAAATAGCTTAAGTAGAGTAAGATTAAAATTATAATACATACATACAAAAAAGAAGTAAATAGGTAGTTGAGAAAGACTTGTCAAAGCAATTACAAAATGAAGTTTCATAAGAAATTTTGCAACCTTAAATTGAAATTCAAATTTAGTATATGATTTAAAGGATAGTCGGTGTCAATGTAAAATAGTTTTTTTACTGGCATCCAATAAAAATATAATATTTTGTCACATCACTTCATATTTATAACCACATTTTGAAATTAACGGTATGATAGGTGAAATAGAGGACTTTCATCGGATGTTATTGTAAAACTAATTTTCCGAACACACAACTTATGTCCATTAAATTTTATAATATACATGATTGAAAAATAAATTGTGATTTCTTTGTTATTCTTAGTTAAGATCATCTTAATTTCTCAGTGGCGACTCTATTAAAATAGATACAAAAATGGATTAGCTTATCAAAACAAAATATTATTTAAAAAGATTTTAAATCAGGTATCATTGTTTGTGTATATCTCTCATAAATAGAATCTTTCAAAAAAAATTGAGAGACGAAGACAATTCCAATCATGTTACTACCCTACCATTCTATTTGTGTGATGTTTTCACAATGCCTTTATCCTTAAATATAAGTGCCATTTAAAAACATAATTTCTTCTTAAATATAAGCTCATTTCTAAATTACTAGATGCATAATTTATTTATTTTTTAAAAAAAACTTTTGGTCTAATTTTTTAACTAAAATATTAATTGAAGGGCAATTTTAAAACATCAATATAATACATAAAATGGATAAATTAAGTACACTATATAATACTTTTAATACATATAAGTATGTGTGCGATTTGATGGAACAACGTATAAAGATTGAATGGAACCAACACTTAAAACTGTGTTCAATTGAAGAAGATGGAATTGGGATTCTAGGGTTTCTATGGTTTTTGAGAGGGGGAGAGAGAGAGAGAGAGAGAGAGAGAGAGAGAGAGAGATATGAATAAAAGACTTGTATAGTTTTATTTAATGAATTGAACTAATTATTTACAAGAGTGATGAAGTATATATATACATCAAGTGATGTAACAAAATTGAAACAAACTCCTAACAAACTTATTACTTCACATGCAAGTAACTTGAGTTAGTTACTTCAAGTGCAAGTTTCTAAACAAACTACTAAACAAAGATAAGACTAATTCTAACTAAACTGAATTACTAAACAAATACACCTCCTTAATTCATTTAGTTAGATACTTCAGCCATTCCTAACTTCTTCTTCAAGTAATTAAAGCTGCTTTGCTTCAATGGCTTTGTGAGCAGGTTTGCTATCTGCTCATCTGTTTTGCAGTGCTTTACCTCCAACTTTCCATTGTTCACCTGGTCTCTTAGAAAATGGAATTTGGTTTCAATATGCTTACTCTTGCCATGTGCTACTGGATGTTTTGCCAAGTCTATAGCAGATTTGCTATCAATTCTGAGCTCCATCTTCTCATCCTTCACCATTGCAATTCCATGAGTAGCATGTTGATCCATTGAGCTTGACATGTTGTCATGGAAGCTGCAATGTACTCTGCTTCACAAGAAGATAGTGTAACCACTGATTCCTTCTTAGAACTCCATGAAAAAGTTGCATTTCCAATCATGAACACATAAGCAACAGTGCTTTTTCTGTCATCTTTATCTCCACTCCAATCAGAGTTTGAGTAACCTGCTAGTTCATCACTCTGATTCTTAGAGTACTGGATACCATAACTGCTAGTACCCTTCACATATCTCAGAGTCCTCTTTGCTGCAACTAGATGTGAGGTGGTAGGTTTCACCATGTACCTGCTGATTAAACCTACACCATATGCAATATCAGGTCTTGTATGGCACAAATACCTCAATGAACCCACAATTTTCTTGAATAGAGTTTGATTTACTTCTTTCTCATCATTTACCAGAGATAACTTTACTCATGTGTCAACTGGAGTTGAAATTGGTTTGCAATTCAACATATTGAACCTCTTCAAAACATCTTGTGCATATTTCCTTTGATGAATCAGAACTCCTTGTGAATTCATTTCAAACTCAATTCCTAGAAAATATGTGAGATTGCCTACATCAGACATCTCAAACTTCTTCATCATATTCTTCTTAAAAGCATTCATTTCTTCTTCATTATTTCCAGTAACTATCATGTCATCCACATATAAGCATACAATGAGCTTATTAGTGGTGTTTCTGCAGTAAATTCCATGTTCAGTTACACATTTAAGAAAACCTTGCTGAACAAGAAAACTATCTATTTTCTTATTCCAAGCTCTTGGAGCTTGCTTTAAACCATACAGAGCTTTGTCAAGCTTATATACATACTCCTCCTTTCCCTTTATCTCAAATCCTAGTGGTTGATTCACATATACTTCTTCTTCAAGCTCACCATTGAGAAATGTTAATTTCACATCTAACTGGTACATTGACCAGTTGTTCTTGACTGTTATAGCAACAATCAATCTGATTGTTTCCATCCTTGCCACTAGAGCATATACTTCATAGTAATCTTGACCATACTTCTGTAGAAATCCTCTTGCAACTAGCCTGGCCTTGTATTTTGCAACCTGACCATCTGGCTTCAATTTTGTCTTGAAAACCCACTTTACATCAATGCATTTCTTATCAGTAGGTAGTTGAACTAATCTCCAAGTATCATTCTTTTCTATGGAGTCTAGTTCTTCAATCATTGCTTTCTTCCAATGATTTTGTTTGAGAGCTTCCTCAAAAGACACTGGTTCAGCTTCAGAAAGCATTGCCAGCTGCACAAAATCACCTTCATTTGTGACCGCTTGATCAGGAAACCTCTCATAATCTCTCAACCTGCTTGGTGGTTGAGTATTCCTTGTTGGCCTATTAGAAACTCCTGCACCTCCTTCATTTGTATCCTCAACAATTTCTTCTTGTTCTTCAGTCTCAACTTCTTCTGTCTCTAAATTAGATAGATAGAGGTGACTGTCAAACTCATTTGATGCCTTGTATTTTCAGTTCCAGCATTTTGTTTCATCAAACTTTACATCTTTGATGAACATTATTTTCTTATTATTTGGATCATATAGTTTGTAGGCACCAGTTGAGTGATATCCTACCATAATCATTACTTGAGATTTATCATCTAGTTTTCTTCTCAGTTGATCAAGTACATGTTTGAAACACAATGAGCTAAAAATCTTCAGATGTTGAACACTTGGTTTTACTCCACATTATGCTTCTTCTGGTGTTTTGTCTTGCAGCTTCATTGTGCGGCTTCTATTGATGAGATATGTTGCAGTAGCAGCTGTTTCTCCCCACAAGTAATGAGGCATCTGTTTTTGTTTCAACATGCTTCTTATCATATTTACCAAGGTTCTATTCTTCCTCTCTGAGATTCCATTGTGTTGAGGTGTGTATGGTGCAATTACTTCATGATTTATGCCATTTGATGAGCAAAAATCATTGAACTCAGTGGAAGTATACTCACCTCTTCCATCAGTTCTTAGCCTACTAATCACTTCACCACTTTCATTTTGTACTAGCAGTCTAAACTTCTTAAACACACCAAATACTTCACCTTTCTTAGCCAACAAGTAAATCCATAACTTTCTGGTAAATTCATCTATGAATGTCACAAAGTATCTATTTCCTCCTACTGATTTTACTTCAAAAGGTTCACATACATCATAATGAATTACCTCAAGTTTTCTGGTTGCATTGAATGGTATTGTTGCATTGTATGAATTTCTGGTTTGCTTTCAAGTGCAGCACATATCACATACTTCATTAGGCAGCTTTATCCTTGGTAAACCTTGCACCATTTTCTTCTCACTAAGCATATTCAAGTCCCTGAAATTGATATGCCCATATCTCTGATGCCATAACTAGTTTTCACTCTTAACTTCTGATAGCAGACATTTATCGTCAATAACAATGATATTGATTTTGAAAGTTCTTTGTTTTGACAGAGGAGCTTTCAAAATTAACCTATTCTTGCTATCAAACACCTTCATAGTTTGTGCCTCCACCTTCACAATGTAACCTTTTTGCAGTAATTGACCAATACTAATGAGATTGCTTCTCATGTTTGGTACATACAACACATCAGTGATGCAAGATTTCTTGCCATCCTTCCTATGAATCAGTACTTTCCCAATACCAGCTGCACAAACTATACTATTGTCTGCAAATCTTATTTTTCTATTGACTGGATCATCTAATTCAGAAAACCAAGATTTCTTGCCTGTCATGTGATTTGAACACCCTGTGTCCAAGTACCATTCATCACTTCTTTCTTCTTCCTCCTTGACTGTTGCCATCAAGAGTACTTCTTCAGAATCAGAACCTTCATTCTGAGCAAATTGTGCCTCATCTTTGTTCCTTGGCACTCTCTTTGATCTACATTCAAATGCATAATGTCCCATCTTTTGACAATTATAGCATTGAATATCCCTCTTATCTTTCTTCTTCTTCTGATCAGACTTTGTTACATCATTCTTTTCTTGATTCTTGCTTGAACCTTCACCATCCTTATGAGATTGATTATTCCAGGGTTTCTTCCCTTTCTTGAATTTTCCTCTTTTCTCATACTGAGCTTGCAAAGCTTGATCAGATGATACACTTTTACCTCTTTCTCTGTTCCTATCAATCAACCTTAATTCATGTGCTTCAAGACTTGCTTGCAGTTCTTCTATCTTCATAGAATCTAAATCCTTAGATTCTTCCAAAGCCACCACAATGTGATCAAATCTTGATGTTAAGGTTTTGAGAACCTTTTCAACTTTCATTACATCAGTGACAGTTTCACCATTCCTTGTCATCTGATTTATAAGATTGATTACTTTATCAAAGTATTGACTAACTGTTTCATCTTCTTCCATTGTCAATACTTCATACTGTCTTCTCAAAGCTTGAAGCCTCACTTTCTTCAATTTACCATCCCCATCATACAATTTCTCCAGTGCATCCCATGTCTCCTTTGCACTTTCATAATGCATGATCTTCTCAAAGATCTCATTGCTTACACTCTGATGCATCAAGAACATAGCTTTACCATCTTTCTTCTTCAAATCTTTGTGTGCTGCTTATTGTACATCAGTTGCATTCGCTGCTAGTGCTGGTATGCCTTCATCACAGCTTCAACTACATCTTGGAACCTGAAGATCACTTTCATCTTCACGATCCATTGATTAAAGTTCTTGCCTTCAAAGACTGGTAGATGCGCAGGAATATTGTTGTTATGAGTTGTCATTCTTCACGAATTCTCTAACAACAGTGAACGAATCAGGCTCTGCTATACCAATTTGATGGAACAACGTATAAAGATTGAATGAAACCAACACTTAAAACTGTGTTCAATTGAAGAAGATGAAATTGAGATTCTAGGGTTTCTATGGTTTTTGAGAGAAAGATATATGAATAAAAGACTTGTATAATTTTATTGAATGAATTGAACTAATTATTTACAAGAGTGATGAAGTATATATACATCAAGTGATGTAACAAAATTGAAACAAACTCCTAACAAACTTATTACTTCACATGCAAGTAACTTGAGTT
>Ga0228710_1004579_pt1 | contig 21798 bp, 10 predicted proteins | sample MedpolnodulmetaG_FD_177995 | JGI IMG/M metagenome (GOLD analysis project Ga0228710, IMG submission 177995) | Root nodule microbial communities from Medicago polymorpha collected in Santa Monica, California, United States - pink nodules | ecosystem: Host-associated > Plants > Roots > Nodule...
TGTATTCGTCAATTCTTCGATTGTCTTAATTTATGGTCTATTAAATAATGTTCTCAATTGTTCATAATAGGTTAAAATGCATTGTGTACACACGTAGGTTGTGTTAATTTGGCACGAGGTACGTGTAGCAAACTATATGTTTAATTATATATGGCTCGTGCGGCAGCACGGGTGTACGATCTAGTAAAAATAGTTTGAAGAAACTCATCATTTGAAGAAACTCATGTTGGATGATATGAAACCCACTTAGAGTAATAGTTCTGAATCTAATATTATACCTAGTTTTTAAGTTGAAGTTGGAGGTCAAGATGAGAAAAATTGAATTGGTAGATTTAGCTGAGAATGAAAGACATTTTCATTGGAGCTGGGATTCCTGAGCTACAGTTACTCCAGTTATGCCAACTTGTCGAAATTGGAAGTCCTGAGTGATTGTCATTCCGATTAGTTGAAGTTAGTATGATGACTCTTGAAGAAACCACCATCTTCCAACATTGTTTAGTTGAAGGTCACAGTTTGTTCATTTTTTAACGTCCCATTAAATTGATGCAAGGGAGGATACTGTATAATTATATATAAAAAAAGACTGAGAGCATTAGTAGATCTAGAAGCCACAGACTTTTTCGATAAGCAACTCGAATTTAAATGAAAGCAAAAAGAAAAGCCACAACACACGGATATTATTCACGGAACAATCTTGTAAGCTCTGGTCTTGTCTATCCAATTTATGAGCGAATTCTTGCTATTTCTGAATCCCAAAAACCCATGCTCTTTTGCCTTGTTCATGCTATCTACAATGTCTTCCATTCCAAAAGTAGCATCCGCAACCCACCACTCAGCAACTTCTTCCAACTTCGTAGGTTGAAGCTCGTTCTCCTTCACAATCTCATCCCAAACTGGACCCTTATCCTTCATCATCTCAGCCAACCTCAAACGAGGACCGTCCTCGTATCCATACTCCTCAATCTCAAATTGTTCCGCCAAAACCTTCCACAATTGCTTCCATCTAAAAACATCACCATTGCTACAATTGAACGCTTCATTCTTAGCATAAGTATCCACTGCAGCCCAAATGTGTTGCTCTGCGATCAAATCTGCATCTGAAGCCATATAATAACTCTCCCAAGCTCTCTTGGTACCGGGAAATTTCAAAGGAATGTGTTCATACTTACAAATTGCAGCGTAAACGCAAAGTGTGCCAACAACATTCATCAAACTGTAAGGTGAGAATCCAAAGATGACAAGGGGTCTATGAACAGACCAACTCAAACCCTCTTTCTTTTTGGTTTCTTCAAACAAGATATCTTCCTGAGTGTAATAGAAATTTGGTGTATCCAAACGCGGTAGATCCTCCGTAAAGGGCGGCTCGTGGCTATTAATCTTGTCAATCAACGCGAAGGGTCCTAAATAGTGTTTCCCGCCAGTTTGAAGAGACACGTGGCAGAGATTCGGAGCATTTGGGATGACTGCGCGGAGGACGTTCAGTAACATGACCCCGTTAACTTTGCAGTTATCTTCCTCGGTGGGACGGCTAGTCCAAGAGACGTAGAAGATGTGGGTAACATCGGTGAGAACAGAGAGTTTGGTTTGGGTGTCATTTGAATCGGTTATGTCACACTGAATGTATTCGATTGGGTGATCCGCGTTCCAGGAGGGCCGGGGCCTCCGTGCAACGCCATATACCTTCCACCGACCACCTGGTGTGTCTGCTAGAGGTAGAATTTCGGCCAGACTGTTGCCAACAATGCCAGTCACGCCAACTACCAACGCCACGTTCTGAAAGCTTTGCGGTGCTTCATCTTCATCCAATTTTTTCTGCACAAACAGAAACTAATTATTAACAAGTGAACATAAAAAATTAGAGTAAGAGAAGAATGGTTGTGTTGCCTTGGCAGCGCCGATAGCTCCGGACCACCACCAGCTCATAGTTCAGATTGAGTGCTCAAATGAATGTGAAGAGGATAGAAAGGACTTTTTTTTTGAGAGAAAAGGACTCTAGAGAGGCAAATAAAGGCTCCTCACGGATAATGAGAGCACTGTATTTTAGGATATGTATGTTTGTTTGCATTATTCAACTTGTAGATTTGTGTAGAGCGGCCCCAATCACATAATTACAGACTATGACATTTCAGCTACTGCTTCATTATAGTTAGTATTAAATGTTGCTTATTTTCCATTCATTGTATTTTTTGTTAAAAACTGTTGACGTGCTAGTTTTATTTTAAGCATTAGATATGGCAGCATTGGCAGGTAAAAACAATGTGTTTAACTTATGGTAATTTCTATCTTCTTTACTGAAATTTAACGCTAGCATGTAAGGCAAAGCTCTTTCTGAAATTGCAGTGTTAAACGACAGATAAATTGTGGTGAGCTATTTCTGATTGCAGTGCTAACAACGTTACATTTATGAACCAAACAATGGTCTAGACATGTTCATATAAGCCTCTTCTCCAGCTTATGATATCAAATTGATGTAATATTACAGTAGTGCTATAGTTTTCTGAGATACATATTAGGGGAGGAAGCCTATTCCGTTTTGCTTGTCAACAAATTGAGAGGAGGGGCTAGGATTTATCTAGCAGTAGATAATGGACATTCTACAAATTAATGTATTTGGCAACTGGATTCTTATAAAGTTTTAACACGCCAATTAGGTTCATTATATTGGATAATATATAATTATTTATATAAATATCAGTTCAGTCCTTTATTTGTATTATCATATCAAGATCAAGACTTAACATAACATTCTATAGAATCTAACCTTGAAATTCCTCTTTGTCCTCTTCTCTTCAATTTACATAATGTCAAAGAGTGAAGTTTGATTATTCTTGTTGGATTCTCTCAATTTCTTACAAGTTGAAGTGTATAACACACGCTTATATCACAAATTTTCAGAAATTGAGCCTATACAAACATAAACAAATGCATTTACAGAAACAAAATTAATCTTCCAATTACAACATCAATAGTACAACAAACACAACATAATGCACAATCTCTTCAGTTTTAAGAAAATCGAGTTTTACTTGCACAAACATCATTCATGGAACAATCTTGTAAGCTCTAGTTTTATCTATCCAACTTATGAGCGAATTCTTGGTGTTTCTGAATCCCACAAACCCGTGCTCTTTAGCCTTATTCATGCTATCTACAGTCCCTTCCCCTCCAAATATAAGATCCACAAACCACCATTCACCAACCTCGTCAATCTTCGTAGCTTCGAGCTGATTCTCTTTCACAATCTCATCCCAAACAGGACCCTTATCCTTCATCAACTCAGACAACTTCAGACGAGGACCTTCCTCATCGAACCCATACTCCTCAATCTCAAACTGTTCCGCCAAAACCTTCCACAGTTGTTTCCACCTGAAAACATCACCATTACTACAGTTAAACGCTTCGTTCTTAGCATAAGGATCCACTGCAGCCCAAATATGTTGCTCTGCGATCAAATCCGCATCAGAAGCCACAGAATAAGACTCCCAAGCTCCCTTTGTACCGGGAAATTTCAACGGAACACCTTCGTGCTTGCAAATTGCAGCATAAACACAAAGTGTACCAACAAGATTCATCAAACTATAAGGTGAAAATCCAAATATAACTTGAGGTCTATGAACAGACCAACTCAAACCCTCTTTCTTTTGAGTTTCTTCAAACAAAATATCTTCCTGAGTGTAATAGAAATTTGGCGCATCCAAACGCGGTAAATCTTCAGTAAACGGCGGCTCATGACTATTAATCTTCCCGATCAGATCAAACGGTTCTAAATAGTGTTTTGCACCTGTCTGAAGTGACACGTGGCAGAGATTCGGTGCGTTTGGGATAACGGCGGTGAGAACGTTGCGTAACATTGCGCCGTTGACTTCACAGTTTTCGGCTTCGGTGGAACGGTTAGTCCAAGAGACGAAGAAAATGTGTGTGACGTCAGTGAGAACGGAGAGTTTGGAGTGGGTCTCGTTTGTATCGGTGATGTCGCATTGGATGTATTCGATTGGATGATCGGCGTTCCAGGAGGGTCGTGGACGGCGGCCAACGCCGTAGACTTTCCATCTACCGCCAGGTGTATCTGCTAGAGGTAGAATTTCGGCGAGGCTGTTTCCGACGATGCCGGTTACTCCGATGATTAGTCCTACGCTCTGGAAGGTTGGCGGTGCTTCGTCTTCATCAAATTTCTTCTGCAGATAAAGATAGAATTGTTTATTAGTAATAAATAAAGGGAAATAAAAATTTGAGAATGAGAGAGATGGTTTTACCTTGGCAGCGCCGATTGCTCCGGACCACCACCAACTCATGGTTTTCAGATTCAGAGATCAATACAAATGGACAACGAGGAGGAAAATAATAGACCAAAGAGAACGTTACTTATGGGATTTGTTTTTTAAAACTTGGAGATAATCTCGTAGATTTGTCTAGACCAGGAGTGACTGACGATGAATTTAGACGAGATATTGCGTCTCAACGTTATAAGCAGAGTATTTTTCTTTGAGCCGTCAATTTAGTCCTTATTCTGCAACTCGTATCACATTGTTCTGACTCAGTATTAAATACAAATAAGTTCAGCACTTTCACTTTCGTTATCATTTTAGTCTTTGACGTTAAGTTATTTTGTTAAGTAATGATGTGACATATGAGGTGTCACAGGAACTAAAGTGAAAAGTAAAAAATTATTATTTTGGTCCATGAACCAAAAATCAATATCCCCAAATTGAATCTCAAATTCCTAAATCCCTAAATGTTAAACCCCTAAATGTCATCTAACTCTCTCATTTGTTCAAAATCAATCATATGTTAAAAACCTACTTCATTTTAAGTCCATGATTGTGCATATTTAGTATCAATTAGGTCTCTGACAATAAACACGAAATTTCACCAAGTCCTTTACGGGGGTAGCTCTTCTATTGTCTTTGATTCTACTTAATAAGATAAGTATTAGATATATGTGCAAGACTAAAGTTGTAAAATTCAAGAAAAGAAGTTAGCTAACTCTAGGAGGAAGATTAAAAAAGTCATAACTTTTTAACTACATGTTTATCAATCTAAACTCTGAAATGAAGAAGTTTAGAGAAAAATGAAAAGTAAACAGAACAGTAACACTGGGTTTTATGAGCCAATTCACACAATAAATCTAGTCATGGTGTAACCAATATGAAATATACATGAAACATGAAAAATTTAAACCAAATTGGAGATAGAAATCATACATTTATCAATTATTACTTAAAGGTAAACATAGCCATTATGATGTTTACAATCAACTTTAAGTCATTAACCTTTCATCAGGTCACTAATAATTTTACGATCATATTAATGGATGATTGATTTTGAATAAAAGAGAGAATTAGACCATCTTTAACGGGAGAGTCTTAATTATTTAAGATCCGGTACTTATTAGGTATCCCTATTAAGAAGAATCTTTTTCAGAGTCTTATAAAACCCGGGGTCTTACTTAAGACCTCACTTTAAGCGGGACCCTCACTCTTTTAATATTAAAAAATTGAAATGTAATGATATAAAGTTATTGATAGTTGATTAATTGGTGTCATTTAAGAAATTTTTGTGAGATGCTGGGTTTGAGGGATTGAGTTCTTATCAGGTACTACTATTAAAAAAATTTAAATAAATGATGTGTACACGTGAAACCCATTTAAGAACCCAAAAATGGATGTCTCCACTCTCCATTATGGATGCACTTTGGAAAATATACTATATATCAACCGAGTTCTAGGAGTCACCCCATGTTTTACGGGTTGCACTTTGGTGACATTGATAACATTGACATTGATAACATTGTGTCTATCTCTTTCATAATCATTCATTCCCTGTGATCCAAATTAATTTATTTTAATCATTCATAAAACATTCTCTCTAATCAAAACATTCTTTCATAATCATTTATTATACCAAATGGTGAGGGTATTTGCCCTACAATAACGTCATCAACACTCAATGCCTCCCAAGCATCTCCCATGTTTTACACACTTAACGTATGTCTTTTTCACTTTTTGAAAGTGGGCATAAGCTCAGACCATTACTAGTGGTTGACTTGTCTTGAAACAGAGCACTACCAAGTACCAAGTGGTGGTAGCTTGTAGGAATGTAAACTTCGAATTTCATAGGATGTGGTCTTGGTATTGTGCCTCTAATTGGTTTAGCCGTTGGGTTATCCATTTGGATTACCTCATATCTTGAGTTACACACCACCATCATCAAAACATTATTTTTCATGCAAACACTACCATCAATTTAATCCTTTAGACTATACCATGAGCATATGTACTCAATTTAATCCTTTAGACTGTACCATGAGCATATGTACTCAAAACTGCAACTAGACACGAGGACCTAAACCAGCTTATTTTTTGTACCCCAGAAACCCAAATCAATTTACAAGTTTTTAAGAACATAATAATTTGTTGTCAAAAATAATAATCATAATGGACAGTCAATCTGAACTTTTCTCTTGAGACTGTTATCTTGCAAACTACAAACCCCATTCTAATGTAATGGAACTGGATAACTGAGGCAAAAATTCATAAAAACACAGAATTGATCTCCCAGTACAACAACATTACTATAGTACAGCATAGAAACAGAACTCACAACATAAATGATAGACTGGTATAGACGCACAATCTCTTTTTATTAAAACACAATTCTCCCTCGAATGTTACTTATTCTAGATAATAAATAAAGAACACAAACTAACAGAAGAAAGTAGAACGATACTAAGTTGGATCAAATTTGATATTCACTCCTTCATGGCACAATCTTGTAAACTCTAGTCCTATCAATCCAATTGATAAGCGAATTCTTAGTGTTCCTGAATCCCAAAAACCCGTGCTCTTTCGACTTGTTCATGCTATCCGTAAACCCATTCCCTCCAAAACAAGCATCGGCAAACCACCATTCAGCAACTTCTTCCAGCTTTGTAACCTGCAATCCATTCTCCTTCACAATCTCATCCCAAACAGGACCCTTATCCTTCATCAACTCCGACAACTTCAAACGAGGACCTTCCTCGTCGAATCCATACTCCTCAATCCCAAATTGTTCCGCGATAACCTTCCACAATTGCTTCCACCTAAAAACATCACCATTACTACAATTGAACGCTTCATTCTTAGCATAAGGATCCACTGCAGCCCAAATATGTTGCTCTGCAATCAAATCTGCATCAGAAGCCATGTAATAATTCTCCCAGGCTAACTTAGTCCCTGGAAATTTCAACGGAACACCCTCATGTTTACAAATTGCAGCGTAAACACAAATAGTTCCAATGATGTTCATCATACTATAAGGTGAAAATCCAAAGATGAGAAGTGGTCTATGAACAGACCAACTCACACCTTCTTTCTTCCCTGTTTCTTCAAACAAAACATCTTCAAGTGTATAATAGAAATTATGATAATCCAAACGCGGCATATCCTCTGTGTATGGTGGTTCATGGTACTTGATCTTGCCAAATGATTCAAAGGGTCCTACATAGTGCTTACCGCCAGTTTGAATTGACACATGGCGGAGATTGGGAGCGTTTGGAATGACTGCAGTGAGGACGTTTTTGAGCATAGCGCCGTTGATTTCACAGTTTTCAGCTTCAGTGGGACGGCTAGCCCAACAGACGTAGAAGACGTGTGTGACGTCGGCGAGGACGGAGAGTTTGGTGGTGGCGTCGTTTGGATCGGTGATGTCGCATTGGATGTATTCCACAGGGTGATCTGCGTTCCAGGAAGGACGTGGACGGCGGGCAACGCCGTAGACCTTCCATCTACCGCCTGGTGTGTCTGCTAGAGGTAGAATTTCGGCCAAACTGTTGCCGACGATGCCGGTTACGCCGACGACTAAAGCTACGTTCTGGAAGCTTTTTGGTGCTTCATCTTCCTCCGGTTTCTTCTGCAAAGTAATAACAGAAAATAATTATCAATAATTGAAACTAAAAAAAAGAAGAAGAAGAAGAAGAAGAAGAAAGGGAAATTGAGATAGTATACCTTGGCAGCACCAATAGCACCAGACCACCACCAGCTCATAGTTCAGAGATCAAATGAAAAAAGCAGAGATAAAGATAAGAAAGTGACAAGTAGAGAATTTGTTGTGTTGTGTTTAGCATGTGTATTTGGTGTTTTATATACCTGTAGATTTGTGTAGAGGAAGACGTACTATATTGACCAATGACCAGTTATTAATACGTCGGTCGTTGTTGATTCAAAAAGTTGTTATTACCAAAAAAATATTAAATACTATTCTATGTATGAATCAAGAGAATGCGTTAAACACGTTTTTTTATTTTATCTTTTTGACGGTACAATAAACACGAGTTTTTTTTTCTTACTACAAACATAAACACACGAGTTTTATACTCCTGCATTCATAAGTTTTTACCCATACTCCTTAAGTTAATGGGTCTTGTCAACAAGTGTCATTTAAGAGCATTGTTTAAGGAATCTATAAAAAGAAATTATATCTTCAAAATACAAGTCAAATATTTGTAAAAGTCATAACCGTACAATTTTCAATACAAAAATTGCTACTTTTAGATGTTTAAACAATGCCTTCATGACACTTGTTAACATTTTCCTAATTTAATAGCAGTATAAAATTAAGATTAAGAAACAATTACTTTAATCACAAAGTATTTCATCTTTCATTCATAACTTTCTACACATACTCCTATTTAAAAATGCAATATAGCTAGCTAGCTATCTATCTATTTATATATCTTTGAATTTAAAACTTACTTCATTCTAATGCTTAGATTTTGCCTATGTAGCATCTCTAAAAAGTTTGATTTCTACTCTCTTATTCTATCTAATAATCTAATTATCTAATAGTTGAATTATAATAAAGCTTCAATAATGTGCAATTAAATTTAAGTTACATTGAATATAAAAGATGACTTCTCACATTATATATAAAAAATATAACATCTCACCGTACTAATTTAATATTGAGGCCCAAGGGTTGATTATACAGTTACTCTACTATCCTTTAATTTAAAGATGCTTTTGATATGCTATGATAATTCCATATGTTCACATAAAGACTTTTACACTAATCAAATTCTTTTTTTGTTTGGTTCTATAGACTAATCAAATTCGTGTTTTTTTGGAGCAAACTAATCAAATTCTATATCTATCTAATACAATATAGTATAGACGACAACATTAAATGTCTTGAAAAAAAATAAAATGAAAAAACACTCCTAACATTTTCATAACACTAAAAATGACTAATGTGCTACCCAAATAAATTCCATTCATAAGATTGGAGGACGTTTTATTTTTTCTAATTAAATCTTATCCCATGTTATATATGCATGATTGCAAATTAAACCTCTACATCCATGATCATTTATGTTTTTTTTCCTTTGCTAAGGTGAGGTGGTTCTCCTTTTTCCTTCCCTTCCTTTTATTTATGTGTTGGGATTTACATTTTGAATCCATAAACTGGTTGATATATTCTCTCAAAAACAAGTTGATATATGTCACATATATAGTTTAGAAGATCATATCTAGAGAGCGCATTATTTTCTTAGACTAATGCAATTTTGTGATTTTTTTATTTTGTTTTCAGGTTTTATCCATAACACTAGAAAGAGAAATACATGCTTTTTTTTTTGAAGGCATCTCTTATGTATTCTTAAGATGTACTATTTCATATCTAATAATTTATTTTAGCAGTTTTCTTCCATTTCATATCTAACATTTTAGTACTATTTCACGTACCTATTTTTACTATGTATTTTAAGCACTAACAGTTTTTTGTTTTTGTTTTGAAAGAAGTACTGGAAGCTTAGTTGCTATATTAGAATCAAAAGGTAATTGGTAAGTGTTTGTTTACCACCGCCACATCACCTGGGTTTCCTACTGAACGTGTTTCCATGTCCCATGCATCTCTGTCGTAAATGAATGGTCTAAATTACAAATTTGGTTGTAATTGTTAATATAAATCAAATTTGGAGGGCTAAAAGTGAGCAAATTATAGTTAAAAGCATGCTGGCCAGTTTTTTTTTCTATAGTTAAAAGTGTTCGTGAATTTTCCGGGAAAAATGTATTCGTGAGATAAAGCATTTCCCTTTTTTGAATTAGTTAATTCATGGTCACTACATGAAATTTATTATCTCAAATGTGGCTTGGTCTTTAGTTTTTATTAGTGATATTATTCTATACATGATGATTATGTGTATAAATCTATGATTTGCAATTCGGTGCTAAAAGTTTGTGGTATACATTTTGGTTCATCTTCACTTTTTTTTTTAAAGAAAATCATTTAATTTTATGTGATTTTTGTTAAAGAATTGACTATTACAAAATATCTAAAAAATCTTCTCACACTATTAACAACTTGACTTTACTTTTTTTTTTAAAGAATTAAAGAACTTGACTTTACTATTATCTTTAATTAAAGAATTAAATAAATATCTAATTGAATAATTTTCTCCACTATTGAAAAAATGGAACTTTCCCACTCTGCCTGCTGCACAGAATGAAAGGAAAAAACAATGAGTTGCTTTGGCAGTTACTATGATACCTCAGAGAAAAATGTGTATGCTATAATTAAATCCATATGTCCACAGTAAAAAAATTTACACTAATCAAATTGTCAAAAAATTAATGAAAAGTCAGTCCTAATAGAGAGGTGTGATTACTAATGGTGAATTTTTTTTTATGTAAGTGAGGTTTCTCTTAGCTATATGTCTTATGAATTTTTAAGATCTACTTCTATATTTTTTAATTTACTTGAATAGTTTTCTACCTTACAGTTAGCTAAAATATTTTGGACCAATAAAAGTTAGAATAAAATTTCTGAAATGGAGATTTGATAGGAAAGTTTAAAATAAGCTAATTTATCACCAAAATGATAATATTTTCAATAAATATATAGGAGACTTTAAATAAGAAATAAGCCGTTAGATCACATTTCGTAATTTCGAAGAACATGGTCAAAAGATGAAAAGACATATCCTAACTTGAACTCATTGCAACCTTTCTTATGAGTAATATTGACATCAAGCATGAATGACTTTAACTCTAATAGAAAAGAATGTGAGATTCCAAGATAAAAAAAAGCAACATATTATTACACCATTACGATACGATAAATGAATTTCCTTATATGATTGCATTAAGACAAACTCTGATGTATGTCTTTAAACCTGTTAAATATTATAGGATTTACCAAAAACTATTATTTATCCTTAAAATATTTACACAAATCTACGATATAAATCAATATAAATTTTCATATGTTTCAAACAATACTCCTACTTTAGTGTAAATTAATATTTAAATAATAATATCGTTAATTATAAATCAATAAAATATATGTGATTATACTTATCACAACTTTTATTTCTCAAGTACAAGTTAGAATCCAACCCGTGCAACGCACAGGTTATATACCTAATAAGTTATAACTATAAGAGAATAATTTTTTTTATCAAATTATCTCTATCAACTATTAATGTTTTCTTTACTATCATAAATTGCAAAGTAAAAATAGTCTTTTTGAGTTACAATCAAAAAAATAAAATTAATAATGAATGAATTGAAAATAAAAAATAATAATACTATTCATTTTGAGGTCAAGTTTATGGTCCAAACATGTCTTGTACCACACACATGCATGTTTTTACCATTGGATGAAATAAGATGTTTTTAGATTTATAGATTCAAAATAAACCACAAACAAGTCATCAACGTCATACTCCTTTACTTTATTTCCATTGAAAACCAAATCTATAAATTAAGTAGCATGAATAGAATTGTTGTATGAAAAAACACTAGCAATGCCTATAATCAGGACAAATTTTTTGGACATAACTTACAAGATACTTGATAATAAAAAAAATATAAGTTTAGATGTTTCATCTATGATACATCTTTTCATACTATTACAGACACTCCTTATGAACCAGGTTATCAACAGTTGAAAAACGATCATTTAACAATATCCAAACATAGAGCGATATTTTGATGGAACCAAATTATTTGGAAACAAAGAGCGACGCTAATAATGTGATATTAAGTTAAACATAGAGACCAACTTATAAGCTTCTTATGAGAACTAAAGTAAAGACCGTTAACTTTCTCACCCCTAAACCAACCTTTTCTCAACCGTGAATTATAGCATGATTCAAATAGTCAAGAAAATCAATAGATGAACAATGTCATTTTGGTAAAATAAAATATTGTTTAGCATGGTTAAAAAATCTTAACGGAAAATATAAATTCGGATTAAAATATACAATATTCAACATCTTTAAAGGAAAAGTTGTGTATGTATTGAAATATGAGGAAAGTGGATTGTAATATCATCATCTTTTAAAGGATATATAGAAGAGTAATTCACTCCTTTTTTTTTAACAAGTCAAAATGAGATATATTAAAAAACAACGGTTATTCCTCCTGCACAAGGTGTGCAAAGAAAGAAAAACCCTGAAAAGTTACAAAGTCACTGATGTCAGAAAAGAGCCGACATCATCGAAGAAGCGGCAAAATAAAATTACATGTGGACACCCATACAAAGAAGCGGATATTTCCACCAATCGTAATAACTATTCCCTCCGTCTCACAATTATTGTCTATTTAGTTGTTTTTCCTTTTCTCAAAATAATTGTCATTTTACAATACCAATGTAGCACTTATTATTATTTTCCACTATTATACCCTTATTTATTGAATTTCATCTAACTTAATTACTCCACTAATTACAATTAATAAGGGTGTTTTAGTAAATACCACTAATTTTACCATCGAAATCAACACAATTAATCATTTTCTTAATAAATGTACACAAACCTTAAACGACTAATATTATAAGACGGATGAAGTATAATTAAACGACACTGATGCGATTTCAACCATAAAAATGAGTGATGCTTCACCTTGTCAACCATAAAGATGCAATTTCACTCCATATTGTATCATAAATGTATGCTAGAGATCAAGCTTTTAAGAAATTTCAATATCTTCCCCCGAAAAAGAAGTTTAAATATCTAATGCTTGTGTTATTCTTGTTTTTTTTTTTTTGGAAGAACGTGTTATTCTTGTTGATAACAGTCATTTTTTTTTTTGAAAAATATAATTTTGACAACAAATTTGTTTTCCGACATTGTATAGTATGAGTGTGTGATACAATTTTGTTTTCTGATTAACTTTATTTCACTCTTTAAATTACATCAATAATTCTTGTAAAATAATATTACTACATTAATTATAAATGATATATTATTAGATTTAGATATGATGTTGAAATACGATGACAACTTTATATATGTTTAAATTCCCTCAAAAGACTTTATATATGAAAAATAACATCACATTTTTTTAGAGCAACATCTCATTTTTTATTTATTTTTTCTGTCAAAAAAAATCTCATTTTTATTTTTATTATCATAAAATACTAAATTAATTTTTCTTTTTACAAAAATACTAAATTCAATTTCTATTTCAGATGTCATGTGACCGACCATAAGATGTGTACATCAGAATTGTATCCCGGAAAGATCGGGACCTAATGGACGGACAATTATTCGTTGATCTCCCCTTGAATCATTGAAAATATCCAGACAACTAAGAAAATAAATTACGAGTAGTTGAATGAAAAATACGTTTTCCAACAGCAATAAGAACATGTGGGAAAACATATTGTTAAAAAGAATCACAGTTTTCCAATTGATTGAATATTAATGCTACTTGATAATTAAGTGACTGAACTTAAAAAAATGAATTATTTAGAAGAAGTATAGAACCTTAGTTCGACTTTTGCGTGGAATAACTTTTAGTCTTGCTTTATTTATTTCAAGTCGAGAACTGCTCTTTATCCAAATGGTTTTGCTCATTATCAAATAAAATGATCAAAATATCTTTACACATGTTAACTCACGCTAGTGCAAATGGCAACGTAAGTTAACACACGCAGCGTGACTTAAGTCACGCTAGTGTTAACACTAGCGTGAGTTAACTCACACTGGTTCTGTGCGCACCAGAACAGACATTCAGTAACTACTGCCTTGTTCCCTGTTTAGCTTCGTTCCTTCGTTCATTCATACATAGGAACAACCATTCATTTATTCAACCAAAACTCATAATTTAGAAACGCAATTTTAACGAAAATTAAGTCAAATGTCATAAAGAGGCGCAACCGCGCAAATGTAAATGTATTACATCCAAATCCAACAAAATGTCATAAAAATACTACAAATATAGAAAAAAGTCATAAAATAAGACACTACTGCTACTCCTGTGGACTATGACTCCTAGACCTCCTCTGTGGAACCTGTTGATGGTCAAACACGCTATACTCGGTCCGAAGGCCCTCCAAAATGCTGAAAAAGAGTTGATTTGAAACCACCTTTGGAATCTCCATCGCATGTTCCACTCTGTCTCTCATGCTGCTGATGACCTGCAATGGATCGGGAGGATGTCTGGCACAATCCTGGTCAACAAGAATATCCTGGTAGACAGGTCTCGGCATGACAATCTCAGGCTCTGGAGCAGGGTTGACGATGGGAGGATGAGATACACGGTAGAACCACCTAATGTACCTATCTGAATGCTTCCAAGGCTCGTCGTATGGGACCTGGTGACCCCTCTCCTGCTGGCTAACGACGTGCAGAACAAACTCCAAGAAGGCAGCACATCTGCTGGGGCAAGAGGAAGAATCATAGTAGGAGATCGGGGAACGGTCTGAACATATCTGTACTGTCTCAGAACCAGCTCGGGCAAGTGACACACCATCTTTTGTTTGCCGCCCATGATCCACCCGGAGTACCAGCACACGTCCTGAAAAGGCGTCACGTCTCGTCGGTGCTCGTACAGCCTCCAGGTGACATGACAATGCTCCATCGAATCCAACAAGCCTCTGAAGTGTTCAACATCAGCAAACCCTCTTTTAGGTTTCCATCTACCCACATACGGGTTAGGCCGTTCGTAATCTTCATATTTCTTCCTCGGAACGACATGTCAGATGTGAGCTATAACCCATCCCTATAAACACAAAAAGACAAATTTATATCAGTACACAATTATCATACAAAAAACTATACATTTACGATTAACTTAAACAAATAATAATAATATATTACCACAAACAAGGTCATGTAACCACCAATGGCGCCAACATGTGAGCTGGAGGTAAGATTCAATTGCTCATACAAGAAAGCAAGTCCCATCCCGCCCAATGACCACGTGCCTATGTCATCCAAATCCCGAATCGCAAGCATCCACATCGTATTAATGGTTTTGCTGTTCTTGCTGGCAAAAAGGGTGTAGCCAAGCAAGAGCAACAAAAACGCATTGACACAGGCGAGCCTAATACGACTCAGCTCCTGCTCCTCCTCCTCTGATAAATCCTCCCCCAACTAATGGTTACACCTATTCAACAGGTGCTCATAACACTCCTTCAAGGCCATGTAAGTGACAAAGGCACCTGAATTATTACTCACTTGCTCCACCGCTTCCTCCACCAGAAACAATAAGTGATTCACCAGCAGCTCTACACCATGGTTAAGATCTAAATCATCCTCCTGAATCAGCCGTCCAGCGACGGGGATACCTAGTAGACAAGCCACATCATCTAGTGTGATGGTCATCTCCCCAACAGACAGATGGAAGTTGCTGGTCTCCTGATGCCATCTCTCAGCCATAACACAAACTAACCCATGAGTGATGTTGTCGTACCCAGTCAGAAGGAGAGGCCTTAGACCGGATGCATCCACCGGGCTCCAAAACCAAGGGTTATCATCTACCGCCAACGGAAGGGACAAGGCAGAAAGCTTAAGTTTCCTCCCGTGCAAGACATCAGTCATCTTACGATCCGATTGCAACTGAAATACAAAAAAATTAAAATAAGTAAAATAAACATGAAATAATAAACTAGAAATATTCTACGTAAAAAATAAATCAATTATACTTAAATACGTAAAATAAACATGACATATTCTACGTAGTTACACTTAAATTACATAAACATAAAATGTTCTACGTAAAATAAACATGACATAATAATAAACTATGAATATTCTAGGTAAAATAAACTTGACATAATAATAAACTATAAATATTATACGTTAAAAATAAATCAATTATACTTAAATACGTAAAAAATAAATCAATTATACTTAAATACGTAAAATAAGCATGTCATATTCTACGTAAAATAAACTTGCCATAATAGTAAAACATCATTAAATTAAATAAAACAATTATACTTACTGTTTTATCCTTCCAAAGCTTGTATGCCACGTGTTTACCAAAGTCCGGTAAAAGAGACAACTCGTAAGGCTCCCCTGGAAAGCCCCCATCATCATCCTCCATATCAGCTTCTGCATGCTGCTGAGGGTGCTGCTCATACTGCTGCTGCTGAGAAGGCTCGACATACTGCTGCTAAGGAAGCTGCTCAGGTTGATACTCCTCGTGAAACTGAGTCTGATACCCCTAGTGATACTCATACCCCTCCTGATACTGATAACCCGACTGAAATTCAGGCTGCTTCTGATAAGCCTTCTCTTGATAATGCTGCTCATGTTGGTACTATGTCGGGTCCACCGTCTGGGATGGACCCGTCACAGATGCCCCCCACAACATCAACCCTAGTAAGTGTCGTGCCTCCCACTCACCCTCTCCCTCGACCCTCCGGAGGCTGTAGTGCTTGCTTCTCCCTCTGTGCACTGCTAGTAGGGACAAGCCTCCCTAACCTACGTCTGTTAGTCCTCTCCGGCTCAGACATATCTGCACAAAAAGCAAAAAATCTTTAACACATTTGCACATAATTTCGACAGCAACACATATGTCATCTTTAATAATACAACAACATTATAATGTCGACAATGTCATTTGAATCCATAAACTACCACATTGCAGTCAAATTAACTATAATCAACATTAACAAACATAATTTTAACTAACTACATCATTAACAATCCAAAAAAACAAAAAAAAATATCAATGAGGGATTTTACCGAACACATGGTGTGCAATTTTCAAACAACTATGTAATCTAACAATTTCTAAACCCTAAACTATCACATTTTACCCTAAACAACAATTCCTAAGTTAATTCATCACTAACAATCATCAAAACTAACATGCAAGCAAAATTTTAAAAAAACCTAATAATGTTCAATTTCTTGAAAAATTCTAAAATTTCAACCAAAATAGTGCAAAGAAGTAGGATAATCATCACTTACTTGATGTTGTGGACGAATTTGATTTTGAATGGCGCAAAAATGGTGAATTTCGAATTTTTGGGTGGAATTTTCGTGTTTTGCAAAAGTTGGAAATGAGGGTTTGTGTGTTGATGTGCTGCTCTTAACGACTTAAGTCACGCTAACATCATAACTGGCGTGAGTTAACTCACGCTACGTGAGTTAACCTTCGTAAGAGTAAAAATGGAATTTCACTTGGAAATGAGCAAAATCATTTAGATAAAGAGCAGATCTCTTTCAAGTCAAACTTGAGATTAGTAGAGCCTTTTTCTATTTAACAACCGAAAGATTAACATAAAAAATAATATTGCACCCAATCAAACTTTTATCAATTTTTTTATTAGTAGAGCCTTTTTTATAACAACTGAAAGATTAACATAAAAAAATAATACTGCACCCAATCAAACTTTTATCAATTTTTTTTTAGATGTTGAGTTGTAAAGAATAAATACTTCTTTTTAGAAGAAGATTAAATACTTATTAAGTAATAAAATAAAGAGCCAATGACATTTGTAAAATTTAAATTTTCAAAAAAGTTACATTCTTTTAATCCTTAAACAATGTCATAATGACACTAGTTATATTTTCTACAATTTAAATATAAATTTTTAATTGTTTTCTTTAATGAGCATGTTATAAACTATTTTTTCCCCCACTACAAAAAAATCCTAAAAATAATGGATTAAAACTTAAACTGATTAATCATATTTTTAAAGGGTTATGTTAATCGGTGCCTTCGGGGTATTGATGAAAGAAAGAAAAGAAAAGAAAGTTTTAAGTTAAAATAAATACTTTTTAGACTTTTAATGAGTTGATTGCACAAGTTCCAACGTGATGTTACTATATTTGCTTCCTTAATCAGTGTCCCGGGACATGTGTTAACATTACCCATTTTTATTTTTTTTAATCCATTTGTGTTAGCCTAGTGATATTGGTTTGAGACCTGAGAATATGTTCCTCCTTGAGATCTCATGTTCGATTCTCTTTAATGTCAATTTAAGTGGGCTAATTTATCATTTTCAAAAAAACATTACCCATTTTTAAAAAGGAAAAAACATTACCATACGAAAAGCACATAAAGAATTGTACCTAAGTTTAGTCCTTTTAAAAACCAAACTGGTTCAATTTATAACACAAATTTTATTTTATTTAGACAAATATCAACACTTATTTTAAAAAAGATTTTGTTTGATATGGTTTGGTTAATCATCCGATGCACACCCTTTGGATTATCTAACAGTATATACATGCATGATACATTTTGGCATTCATTTTGTATCGCTCTAACCCCAAAATAGTCATTGCAGACTCATAAAATCCATTGGGATCGTGCTGTCTTCAAAAGTTCAAAACCCTCACATGTATTTGCAGTTCACATAATAAGCAATAATTTATTTTTTGACGGAATAACCAACAATTTATTTTATTTTATTTTTTTGCCAAGAATTAGATTACTTTTTTTTTTTGAAAATGACAATTTATATATATATTTTGAACAAGCCAAAATGGAATTATATATCAAAAAAAGTGATTCATCTCGTGCAAGACGTGCAAATGAGAACCACTCAAAGTTTGTACAAAGTCAAAGCACAGAAACCGCAATCAAACAGACAAAAAACAGCACAAAGTTACAATAAAACTCCCATGCAAAGTAGATGATGTCTCCACCAGTCATGATAGCTGAAAGAACAAGTTGACAACACGCCTTTAACCACTGAAAAGAAAGCATTTTAACTTTGTCTGTTAACTGATGTAGCTCTGACGTCTGCTGATTAAAAATGCGATTGTTCCTTTCCTTCCAAATAACCCAGATACAAGCGAGCCAGATTAATTTGAGGAAAGAATATGTAAATCGCGGTAACCCTGCTAGATGACCAAACTGGAAAAAGTGATCGCGATGAACTTCAAGTGCCACAAAATCTATACTTAACCATTGTGAAACAGTAGCCCACAGATTACCAAAAGTGGCGCAATCTAAAAATAAGTGCACAACAGACTCCTGTAAACCACACCCTCCAACACATAGGTTAGCATCATGATGGAGGACACGGCGTTGCACAAGATTATCCTTCGTAGGGAGTCGATTGCGAAAAAGATGCCAAATAAATAAAGAAACCTCGAGAGGAACCTGTTTATGCCAGACATCATCAACAAATCCCCTAGCATGAGGCTCATCCACCGATGTAAGAAGTTGATAGGCCCCTTTGACAGTGTATCCATGAACGGGATCGAGCGCCCATTTCCACTTGTCCATGGTAAGGTCCTGCAAAACAATATCATCCAACAAAGCACAACATTCCGTGACACTCTCCTCCTCCCACGCAAAAAGGCGCCTCCTCCACACCCAAGCGCCACCATCGACACCCCACCCTCTACACTCCTTACCCGCCACCGTCACCCCCTTATCTACTGACAAATCAAAAAGGCGAGGAAAGCAAACCCGTAAAGGTACACCTCCTACCCAATTGTCTGTCCAAAAATAAGTCGTTCCACCTCCACCAACAACTCTCCGAACATTCTCATCAAACCAACCCCCGACCCCCAATCCCACACCACCACGTATGCCTGAAACCATACGCCACCGCAAGGAGCTGTCACGCCCCCTTCCTGCAGCCGACCTCCAACCTCCCCGTACCTAGCCTTAAGGACTCGATACCATAACCCTTCCTTATCTAACAACAACCTCCAACACCATTTTCCTAAAAGAGCAATATTAAACTCACACAGTCTCCTTACACCCAACCCTCCTAACACCCGTGGTAAACAAATAAAGTCCCAATCGACCCATGCAATTTTCCTAAAATCCTCACCACCTCCAAAAAAAATCTCTTAAATAAAGATTCAATAGAAGAAATTATACCTGTAGGTGCCTTGAAGAAGGAAAAAAAATAAACCGGGAAAGAAATTATATTATTTTATTATTATAATGAAAATGGAAACGTGGTCCTCTCCATTTTCCTGAGTGCTGGCATTGCTGGTTTATGTATATCATATCATATCAGTCACGTCACGCCTTAGATTTCTTAATTATTTTCAAAGTTAGCATATTTTTTTATTTGTACAATTATAAGAGTAGTGATATTTAAATAACCATTTGATACAATTTTGGTGACAACTTCTTTTTTTTATTTTTTCATTGGTTAAAAACAATGGAGAGAGAAAAAGGAAGAGAGAGAATAAAAAGATAATGTAAGTATGAGAGAAAAAATTGTCAAAAAGTTGTCACAAAGTGGTTGTACAAATATCATTTCTCCAATCATAATTAGCTATTTATATGCAACACCATTTGCCATTTTCAACATGCAAAAATATATCAATTGTGGAGAAATATTTACTTAAGACACAAATTTAAATTGAAAATGTTTAAACACACATACATAAATAAAAAAAATTATAAGAAAAATAATGATTAATAGAAATGACTAAATCATTTCAATTTAACCTTTTTTTATTTGTATGTGTACTTGAACATTTTTTTATTTAAAATTGTGTCGAAGCAAGACTTATTCGGCTCTTTTTGAGAGCCCTGTTTGTTTGATTTGAGTCTGTCTGTCACCAACAAATTAAGTACGGAAACAAACATAATATGTGTTTCAAACTTATAGCAAGTGTCCAAAATTTACGAGTTGGCATACAAGATTCCCTTCTTCCGTAAGCAAGTAGCCAATTGAATGTGATCACTCAAGTTAATCGATCTCCATCAGCTTTCTTTAACCTCCTTCTTGCTCTTTCAGTCTTTCTCCTACTAGCTTCTTTAGCGTGAAAAGGTTCTTCCATAATGGTAGACAAGCCTGAAAAAGATCACAGTAAAATTGTACGTGATTACCCTTGCTTAGGAAACAAACACTCAAAAGTTCAAAGAAAAAAGCGCAAAAGCCATTCAAGTTTAAAATGAGCTTGCTACACTGCTATTCATAATTTCATTTTTCTTTTATAACGGTAAAATATATTAATCAATAACAGGACCATATGTGTTGTTCAAAATCAAAATAATAATAATAAGAGCTTAGGAAATGCTCTAAAGACAATCACCCATAATAATTGACAGGTTGTTCATCGCAACAAAGAATATATACCCAATAATTGTTCATTGTTTAACAACAAAAGATCCTTAGCCAGACACTGATAGAGCAGCTGCATTAGAGTTGTTAGACCTGAGTGCAATGAGTCTAATTGAATCTTGCACTCAGATTCAACTATTCTATTGTTGGAGAATTGTTAGGCTCCATTTAATTTACCTAATTTTTGAGTTATCTTTTTCTAAGAAGATTAAACAAATAAGTTGGCATAAAAAAAATGAAACTATATAATATTGTTTTATTTTTTTTAAAAAGGATTAATAGTGTTATCCAATTTTACAAAAGATCCCTTAATAATGATGTTCTCTTTATATCTAAATGGTATGGATAAAAAGTTTTTTTAAAAAAAAAGTACTAATAGATTAGAGTATTAGTTTTTATTATTTAACTCAAATTCTATCTATTAATAGTGTTATCCAATTTTACAAAAGATCCCTTAATAATGATGTTCTCTTTATATCTAAATGGTATGGATAAAAGTTTTTTTTTTTTTTTAAAAAAAATTATTAATAAATT
>Ga0228710_1004581_pt1 | contig 21794 bp, 22 predicted proteins | sample MedpolnodulmetaG_FD_177995 | JGI IMG/M metagenome (GOLD analysis project Ga0228710, IMG submission 177995) | Root nodule microbial communities from Medicago polymorpha collected in Santa Monica, California, United States - pink nodules | ecosystem: Host-associated > Plants > Roots > Nodule...
AACCTGTATAATTGATTGTGTTCTTTCTTCTTCTGTTCTTTACATTATCCGCTGCACATAGACTCTGAACTCACTCAGACTCTGAACTACTTCAGACTCTGAACCTGAGGACAGTTATCTAGAACGTTAAGGAAGAAGTTTCCAAAAACACAATTCAACCCCCCCTTCTTGTGGTTTTTCTCACCTTCACTCATAACACGCCACGCGTCCCGCACAGAGAATTAAAGTGAGTGGCGTAACTGGACTCCATGCACCTTGTACGGACGAGCAGTCCAAAGAAAGAGGATCAACTCCATGCGCCACAGTACATGTACGAACGAGCTATGTGGATCTCAAAGGGTTAACAGGCTTAGACATCTAAAGAGACGTCCGTTATGTCAAGAAAGTGAGGCCTATAAAAGGAGACACTTAAAGAGCATTAAGAGGATCAAATTTATTATCTTAAACTGTGTATTTTTATCTAAGTCAGAGTGCTCTTGGAATTCCTCTTGGGACATTTCACTGAGCAACTCACCTGTTGTAATTATTTTGTGTTTACATACGTGAACAATTACATTGGACTTTTCAAAAAGAAAGATGATATCTAGGTTATCCATGAAAAAATGGTGGATAATTGACCCAACCAATAAATATAAGCTACCATTGATGCAGCTCATTTCCATTGATTCGTGGATAAGTTACCCACCATTTTGTAAAGGTAATAAAAATACCAATAGGAAAAACTATAATTAAACCTAAATTCTTAGTGAGGATAGAGTAAAGATTCTTTTGATTCCTACACCCTTTGAGGTGTTTATGTTCTAACGGAACATGAACTTATGGGAGAAAGAACGAATTCTATACTACTCTCTTCGTTTTAAAATGAGTGTCACTTTAACTAAAAATATTTGTTTTAAATTGAATGTCACTTTACATTTCTAATACAACTTTAATTTTTTTCTTTCAACTTTACCCTCTCCAACTTTTCTCTCACACAATTTTCAATGCAACTTTAAGTTTGTTTTATTCTTATAATGTAAGGGCAATTTAGTAAATGTGTTATGTCTAATGATTATTTCATTCCATTCCTTAATCTGTATGCAATTGGCTAAAGCGAAACTTTTTTGAATAAGAGGGAGTAGAAGACAAGAAGAAAGAAAAGAAAATAACAAATATTAACATAATAAGAATTGAGTTTTTCTTGTCAAAAAAAGAAGAAAAAGAATTGACCTTTTTGATATAGACCTTTTAAGGTGGACGAAGTTAATTTAATTTTGGGTTTTGCTAACCTTTGCCCTCAGGCATAGTTTTAAAAACCGGCTCGGTGATCGACTCGGTAAGGTTAGTAGGTCACTGAGTCATTGGTCGAACCACTGGGTCACAGGTTGAACCGCATGACTGAATCAAATTAAACCGGATGACTCGTTCGTATAACTCGGTGTTTATAAAAAAATGATCTTTATTGAATTGTTGGAGAATAGAATTTATAAATACCTTTAATGATAATGGAATTATTTATAAATATCTTTGTTTTACATATATTTTAAATATTAATATAAGATGTGTTTTATACACTTAAAAAATTATAGTCAATTATAATTTGTTTTAAGAAAAATTAATAATGCGACAAAAATGTACATGTAATATATTTTTATATATAATTTATTTCAATGGTTATTACAAACAATTACATGGTGCAGTGGCAAAGTTTTCATTCTTGCATATCAATGGTGCAGGTTCGATCCTCATAGCCACTACTTTCTTTAAATTCTAAAATTTTTCAAACAAACAATAAGAGCCAATGCAATTAATTCCTTCAAAAAAAAGAGTCAATGCAATTAATAACGTGTTTATTGGTGCATGACAATAGGAAATTGTGTAATTAGCTTAACCGTTATTTTAAAAAAATAATTAATTGAACCGGGCTGGTTCCTAAACCGGCTGAGTCATCGGTTTTCGGCGAGTTTCACCGGTTTACACCGGTCGCCGATCCAATGTGCAGCTCGACCCAGTATAGTCATCGGTTTCCGGTCGGACCGGTTCGACCGGCCGGTCTGAGCCGGTTTTTAAAACTATGCCCTCAGGGCAATGGTTAAGGAAGCCAAAAGTAGCATGTTTGCATTGGTTTCAACAACATTTTGACATTTAAAAAGTTAAATTTACCACTTTTCACCATTTTCCAATACTATATTTCTATTTTTATCCCCTTATCTAGTGCCCCAAGCGCAATAGTTAGCATTCTCCTTTAATTTTTTATTTTTATTAAATAGGCTTAATTACACTTTTGGCCCCTTAAGTTTTCCAAAGTAGTGATTTTCGTCCCGTAACAAAAACAACTCTTTTCAAGCCCCCTAAATTTACTTTATGTTGCAATTTTAGCCCCTCATGGCAATTTTAGCCCCCTAAGTTTGCTTTTCTGGCCCTGTAATTTCAAGTCAAAAAGTAAACTTAGGGGGCTAAAATTGCCATGAGGGGTTAAAATTGCAACAGAAAGTAAACTTAGGGGGTTTAGAAAGAGTTGTTTTTTTAGGGGGCCAAAATCACAACTTTAGGAAACTTAGGGGACCAAAAGTGTAATTAAGCCTATTAAATATTGTTGCAAACTAAAATTAACAAAATGAAACCTGTTATAGCAGGTTAATCCACGGGGTCCCTGATTGGACGATGACCTTGTTAGAAATACTAATCATAAAAAGGGAAATGCTAAATGCTAAGAAAAAATTTGTAAATAATTTACTAAAGAAAAAAGAAAATGATGTTGGATCTGTGGATAACTTTAATTAATTAAATCTATAATATTGTTGGGTTGAGTTTTTCATTCTTCCAATCATACCCTTAAATAATTTGTCTATAATATTGTTATATTATTGTTTTTTTTGAACAAACAAAAATGATATATATTAACAACGGTGATTTACCTTGCACAAGGCGTGAAAAGGGGAATCGCGAAAGAGTATGTACAATATAAGGTGCTAAATTGAGGAAAGCACCGCCAAAAGAACAAAACAGGTAATTAAATTACAATTACTAGTGGACGCCCATATAGAGGAGCTGTTGATTCCACCAGTCATGATAACTGTAAGTAAATATTGCCTGTTTCGATTTCAACCACAAAAAAGATGTCAGTTTAACCTTTTCAATGAGAATGGAGGAAATAGATGCCTTATTGTTGAACGCACGATCATTCCTTTCCTTCCAAATAACCCAAACATAGGTAAACCAAATGATTTTAAAAAACATATGTGTGGATCTAGGCAAACCCGCCATATTAATGAATTGGATAAAGTGTTGATGAAGATCACCAGATGGAACCGAGGAGATACCCAACCAAAGCCAAACATGAGACGAAAGAGACCCAAACACGCCGTAGTCCAAAAAAAGATGTGTTGCTGTTTCAATACTCCCACAACCAGAGACGCACACCGCATCAGTGTGAGAAAGAACACTCCGCCGCACCAGATTATCGTTGGTTGTGAGTCTGTTGCGAAGAAGGCGCCAAACGAACACAGACACCTAGGAGGGGATATGTTTATGCCAAATGTCGATAACCTGAGACCTATCCACCAACTCACCTGAAGTTGTGAGAAAGCGGTAAGCCCCCCGCACCGAATATCCATGAATATGATCTAAAAGCCACCTCCAAGTATCGTCTACAGTATCCTGCAAAACAATGTTCAAAAGTAACACATAACACTCCCTCACAGTCTCTTCCTCCCACGCCAACAAACGCCGACGCCACAACCTCTCCCTCCCATGAACCACCCATACCATCCTCCTCATCATCTCCACCGAACACTCCTTATGAACTGACAAGTCAAAAATGCGGGGAAATTTAAATTTGACAGGAACTTCCCCCACCCAAATGTCATGCCAGAATAATGTGCTCCTACCATCGCCAACGACCTTCCTAGTGTTATTATCAAACCAATTGCCTATTCCCTCGCCTACCCCTTCACGCATCCTACACAGAGCGGCCACCAAGCCGAACAAAATCTACCTCCCTGTTTTAACCGACCCCCCTCCTCACCGTAGCGGGCTTTCAAGACCCGGTACCACAATCCCTCCTTATCAACCAACATCCTCCAACACCATTTACCCAATAAGGATAAATTAAATGCTCCAACCCTCTTAACCCCCAACCCTCCTTCCTCATTTGGAGTACAAACCGACTCCCAATTAATCCAAACAATTTTCCTAAAATCCTCATCGCCCCCCCCCCCAAAATTGTTGAAAAATAGATTTGATAGAAGAAATTATACCTGTAGGGGCCTTGAAAAAGGAAAGAAAGTAAACCGGAAGAGAGGACATGACTGATTTCAGAAGGACCATGTGACCACCAAAAGATAGAAACTTATGGTTCCACGACGACAGGCGAGAGACAATGCGATCGATCACAAGTTTCCAAAAAGAAAGTTTCCGAGAATCCCCTTCAATAGGCAGCCCCAAATAAACAAAAGGAATGGTACCCCTTCGACAGTTCATCAACACCGCCGCCTCTAACAACCAAGAAGCATAAATATTTACCCCAGTCAACATGCTTTTGTGGAAGTTTACTTTAAGACCCGAAAGCTCCTCAAATAATAGCAACATCGACCTCATATTACACACATTCAACCAACTCTTTTCACCTATGATTAAAGTGTCGTCCGCGAATTGAAGATGAGTCAACCGAACCTCATCACCATTGCCAACTCCATACCCAGTGAAAAGGTGCGCCCCCACCACCGCATTCATTAACACATTAAATCCATTGAAAAATGATGGAACACAGTCATTCACAAGGGGTCACCTTGACGAAGGCCCCGCTCCAAAGGAAACTCATCCGTTGGGCAACCATTCACTAAGACAGATGCTTTTGCTGTTCCAACACATTCATAAATCCATTTCCTCCAAATTGTTGGGAAATTCATGTTTGCCATTACAGAGTCCAGGTAGTTTAAATCAACAGAGTCATACACTTTTTCGAAGTCAACTTTAAATAGAAGCAACTCTTTGTTCAAATGTCTAGCTTCGTCAACCGCTTCATTAGCAATTAATATACTGTACAATATCTGTTTCATTTTGACAAAAGCAGACTGAGACTCAGATACGACACTTCCAATCACTAATCGAAGTCTATTAGCAAGAACCTTAACAAGGATCTTGTACAAACTTCCAACCAAAGAGATAGGTCCGAAATCATTCAACCGTTGCAGACTATTCACCTTTGGAATTAAAGCTATAAAAGTATAGTTTAAACCTTTTGTCAGCTTGCCATTTCGATGAAACTCCACCATGAACCGTGACAAATCATCCTTTAATAAATTCCAAAATTCCTTTATAAAACCAAAGCTGACACCATCAGGGCCCGGACTCTTGTAACTGTCACAACCCCAGACTTCTTGTTTCACTTCCTCTAAAGAAAACGGTTTTGTTAAAATACCTGCCTCAACAAAAGAGAGTTTTCAAAAATTCAGTCCCTCAACACCTGGCCGAAGTGCCCCCCCTTTTTTAAAATGAGTTGAAAAATGATGGAACACAGTCGCTCGAATATTATGCACCCCTTTAACGATACCACCATTGACAGACACCACATTAATAGCATTATGACGTCGCCGATTAGACATGTAACTGTGAAAACATTTCGAATTTGCAACCCCCTCCTTCAACCAATTCAATCGTGATTTATGCGAATTCATACTATTTTGCAAACGAGCCAAGGAGTGTAATGTTATTGATAATTCACGAAGCTTGGTAACCTCCTTAGCCTATAGCTCGACACTTTCTACTTTAACATCTAGATCAGACATTTTATCTTTTATCTCTAGCATCCGTTCTTCCATATTCTGAACATGTTGAGAGTGCCACTCCTTTAAACTCGCCTTAATCAATTTCAGCTTCTGTTGTAACACAAAACCGCCCCACCCTTGACAACTGAAAGTAGACCATTTTTCACGGACAAACTCTGCGTAACTAGGTAATTCAGACCAACACTTTAACATTCTTAACGGTCGAGGCCCCCAATTGGACGCATCAACATGTAACATTAGCGGAACGTGATCAGATAAACCACTTTGATGAGTGATGGGGTAAATTCGCAAGTGCACGGTTTACCGAAGTAGTAAAAAGAGAGTATCGTTCCAACAGGGAGTTGTTCAATTCAAGAATGAAACTATATTTGTCTCAAGGTTTGCTAAACTATATTTGTTCAAATTCTCATGGTTGATTGCTATTAGAATCCTTGAAGAATGAAACTATATTTGTCTCAAGGTTTGCTAAACTATTCTCATGTTTCGCAATCCTTGTCTAATTTCACTTATTCCAATATCAAAACCTCTTCTTTTGATGCTTCGTTTTGATATTTGTGATGATGAATTAACAAGTACTAACCCTCCGCTGTCGCTTTATGAGTTTGATACTTGTTAATTCATTATAAAAACGGTGAAATTAAATTAGAAAGTAGATTTATTTAAAATTAGGGTTTGAGGCTTAGTTTGATTAGGATTAGGTCATTAGACTAATTCAACAATCCTAAGACAAGAAGAGTCTACTCACTCATGTTCATCGTAGACATAGAAGAGAAGAAGAAGAACATAAATAAAATAACAAGAAAATAAAGGAAAAACTGTTATTAAAGAAGACAATTGTCACTATTGAATACCATGAACAAAAGATGAATTGTTGTGATAGCTAGCTACTATATTTATAGTTTACAATGACCTAAGCCCTAAGAAATATATCACTAGAATGTTCCACAAGAAACCGCGGGCTTTTAGGTTAGAAATAAACTAATAGGTAGCTTGTCCTTGAAGCAGAAAGCAACAAAAGAGAATCTTGGGGGTTGGCACGACCCTGTGGCTGGTGGCACGGGCCATGCCAAGCTTCTGACTTGGGGGAGACATATTTTTATACTCAGTCTTCGTATTTTAAGCATGAATCAGTTCCAAATTGTCTTTGTTTTGCTCCAAGACTAAATCTTTAGAATATTTGTTCCTGAAATTAAATAACTTGCAATTGAAGTAAAATAGTTCTAGAAAGGAAATAAATACAAATAAAATCTAAATAAAATAGACTCAAATAATATATTTAAAACACTAATTATTGACTCATCAAACTCCACCACACTTAAATCTTTGCTTGTCCTCAAGCAAAAGGCATAAACATAGAAGCATAAACAAGATGAACATATGACAATACAATTAAAAACTTATGTCTCCTCTAAGGCTTCATTTCAAGTGTACACTAATCACAACTTCAAGCATTCCTCGTGAACCTATTCAACCTAACAACAAGTTTCAAGTGAGTGTGTGTGTGTGTGTGTGTAGTCCAACCCTTTTCTTGCTCCTGTATAAGATAAATATTATGAGGAAATAGGTTCTAACCTTAACACTAAAATAACCGAGAAAAGTCCTTTCTTCATTTCATATAAGAGAGATGGGAATTATATGATCATTGGACATTTTAAGAAGGAATTACAGAAGCTATTGGTGATTGTCAGAGAAACACCATCCTCACGTGGGAAGTTAGTGAGGCCTACTCCTTAACCCCCAGAGTCAGTGATGTCCGTTTATAAGTATATTTGCTTCCGACCCTCTTGATAATCAACCTATTTTTAGGCATTTTGATCATTTTAATGTCTTAGTGACCAACCGGTTTTTGGCACTTGGTCACTTTCTTTATTTTTCAAGTCTTTTCTCCCCACACAACTTATACTACTTTTACTCTTAAGACTTTTAAGGGTTTAATTTACCATTAAAGTTAGAACGTGTTACTTAAAATACCTACTCATACACTTGGGAGAAGCATTGTCCTCAATGATTTGAAAAAGAAAAGAAAAGAAAAACAGCAATAAATAATAGGAGAAAGGGGTGCGGAAAGCTCATAATTTGTCGAATGAAGAGCAAAATTGGCCTTTTGGCCAAAATCTCTGCGCACGGCCGTGCCTTTACAAGCACGGGCCGTGCCTTCCCTCTGGCATTTTGCTGTTTTGTTGGTGCTTGATACAGGCACGACCGTGCCACCATAGGTACGGGCCGTGCCAACCTTCTTGCAAATGGCTCCAATTTTTTTCCGCTCTTCTTGAATCATAAACGGACAATTACCTACAAAACAATTAAGAACAACAAAATAAAAGTAATTAAGCTCGTGGGTTACCTCCCACGAAGCGCTCTTTTTTGTCACTAGCTTGACAAAAGGAGGTGAGTTGTTCCTCAAGTGGGATCTTTAAGAGCCCAGATGGCTCTTTCTTCAGCGACTTCACCTGCATTGTAAACCTTTAACCTTTGGCCATTAACCTTGAATGGTCCAGTTTTCTTAGAAAAAATCTCAATCGCCCCATAGGGGTAGACTTTGCGAACTTGAAACGGACCGGACCACCTTGGTCTTACCTTACCAGGGAAAAGCTTTAACGTAGAGTTAAAGAGCAGCACAAGATCACAACTCTTGAAGTCCTTTTTGAGGAGATGCTTGTCATGCCACTTTTTAGTTCTTTCTTTGTAAATGCGGGCATTCTCATAAGCATCCATCCTAAGTTCTTCAAACTCACTTAATTGAAGTTTTCTTTTTTCACCGGCTAATTTTGGGTTCAAGTTGAGGTTCTTGATTGCCCAATAAGCCTTGTGCTCGAGCTCAACCTGAAGGTGACAAGATTTCCCATAAATTAGTTTAAAAGGAGTCATTCCAATGGGAGTCTTGTATGCCGTCCGAGAAGCCCAAAGAGCATCATCAAGCTTAGTTGACCAATCTTTTCTAGAAGTTGAAACAATTTTTTCAAGAATAACTTTTATTTGTCTATTTGAAACCTCGACTTGTCCACTTGTTTGTGGGTGATAGGGTGTTGCAACTTTGTGTCTCACTCCAAACCTTTGTAAAAGTTTTTCAAAATGTTTAGAGATGAAGTGAGATCCTCCATCGCTTATCACAACCCTTGGCACTCCAAACCTAGGAAAAAAAATCTTCTTAAATAGGTTTATAACAACTTGTGCATCATTGGTTGGGGAGGCAACGACCTCAACCCATTTAGACACATAGTCAACCGCCAACAATATGCATTGATTTCCAAAAGAAGAAGGAAATGGCCCCATGAAATCAACACCCCATACATCAAAAATTTCTACTTCAAGGATGTTGTTCAAGGGCATCTCATTTTTTTAGGTAATATTACCGGTGCGTTGACATTGGTCACACTTAGAAACTAAGAGATGCACATCTTTAAAAAGTGATGGCCGCCAGAAACCAGATTGAAGGATTTTGAAAGAAGTCTTTTTAGTACTGGCGTGACCATCATAGGAAGAAGAGTGGCAATGGTTTAGAATGTCACTTACCTAGTTTTCAGGAATGCACCTTCTCAAAATTCCATCTGAGCCTTTTTTGAAGAGGTAAGGCTCATCCTAATAGTAGTGCTTGAGATCATGGAAGAACTTCTTCTTTTCCTGGTAGTTCAAATCAGGGGGTAGTACTCCTGCTGCAAGAAAATTAACAAAATCTGCATACCAAGGTGAGTTAGTTTGTGCCAATGAGAAGAGTTGATCATCTGGGAAGGAATCATCTAAAGGCAACTCATCGTCATTGGTTTCCCTTAGTCGGAACAAGTGATCAGCTACAACATTTTCAATACCCTTTTTATCTTTTATTTCAATGTCAAATTCTTGGAGGAGCAAAATCCATCAGATCAACCTTGGCTTGACATCTTTTTTGTTTAACAATTATTTTATTGCCGAGTGATCTGTGTAGACAATGATTTTTGATCCTACCAAATATTGTCTAAATTTGTCAATGGCATAAACTACCGCTAACAATTCCTTTTCTGTTGTGGCATAATTTACCTGTGCCCCATCTAGGGTTTTACTTGCGTAGTATATCACATGCATCTTCTTGTCCTTTGTTTGACCTAACACTGCCCAACTGCATAGTCACTTGCATCACACATTATTTCAAAGGGCAAGTTCCAATCTGGTGGTTGTATGATTGGGGCAGTGACTAATGCTTCCTTCAACCTGCAAAATGCTTTTAGGCAAGAATCATCAAAAACAAAATCTACATCCTTAAGGAGCAGGCTTGTTAGTGGCTTAGTAATCAATGAAAAATCTTTAATGAAGCGGCGGTAGAACCCTGCATGACCTAGGAAACTTCTTACTTCTTTGACTGAGGTGGGATGTGACATTTTATCAATAATTTCAATTTTTGCTTTGTCAACCTGTATTCCCCGTTCGGAGACCAAATGTCCTAGGACAATTCCTTCTCTTACCATGAAGTTACATTTTTCCCAATTTAAGACTAAGTTCACCTATTCACACCTTTCTAAAACTTTTTCTAGATTAGCCAAACAGTCATCAAAACTTGATCCATGTACAGAAAAGTCATCCATAAAAACTTCAATTATATTTTCAACAAAATCAGAAAAAATAGACATCATAGATCTTTGAAAAGTAGCTGGAGCATTGCAAAGACCAAAAGGCATCCTCCTATAGGCAAAAGTGCCAAAAGGGCATGTAAAAGTTGTTTTCTCTTGGTCATTAGGGTGGATGGGTATTTGGAAGAATCTAGAATAACCATCCAAGTAACAAAAATGTGAATGCTTAGATAATCTCTCTAACATATGATCTATAAAAGGGAGTGGAAAGTGATCTTTACGGGTTGCTTTGTTAAGCTTCCTATAGTCGATACACATCCTCCATCCCGTGACAGTTCTAGTGGCAATGGATTCGTTTTTATCATTTTTAATAACTGTGAGACCACCCTTTTTAGGTACTACTTGAACTGGACTAACCCATTTAGAATCAAAAATTGGATAAAAAACACCTGCATCTAGGAGTTTTAAAACTTCCTTTTTCACAACTTATTTCATGTTAGGATTTAATCTTCTTTGATGTTCAATGGATGGTTTATAGTCCTCTTCAAGTAGTATTCTATGCATGCACAATGAGGGGTTTATTCCCTTAATATCCTCAATAGTATATCCTATAGCTTTAGGATATTTCTTGAGGATATTAAGCAATTTTTCAGTTTCCTCCTCATCTAGGCTTGCATTTACAATAATAGGGTAGGTGGAGTTAGGGCCCAAGAATTCATACCTCAAGTTTGGAGGGAGCGGTTTAAGCTCCACTTTTGGTGCTTCTTTTGGGAGAGGGACAACTTCCTCCTCCACTAATTCTTCTACATTCAAGCCTTCAATGGGGGGACTTTCGTCCAATAGCTCTTCATAGGTTTGGGCATCTCCTTCTAGCCTTGTACCTGCATTGCTTATCAAACACACTTCGAAACCATCATGTGAAGTTGGTGCTAAAGAGCATTCTTTCACACAACGGTCGATTATATCTATCATGCAACAAGAGTCCTTAATGGAATGACTTTTCATTAGATTAGCAAGTTCAAATTCAACAGTTTCTTTACCAACATTAAATGCCAATTTACCATGCTTAACATCAATTATGGCACCTTCGATAGCAAGAAAGGGCCTTCCCAAAAGAATTGGTACTTGGTTGTCTTCCTCCATTTCTATCACAACAAAATCAGCGGGGATATAAATTTCTCCTACCTTTATCGGGACATCTTCTATAATTCCAGCTGGGTACTTAACGAAACGGTCTGCTAATTATAGGGTCATTTTTGTTGGCTTAAGTTCCCCTATTCACATCCTCTCATAAAGAGATAACGACATTAGACTAACACTAGATCTTAAGTCACACATTGCTTTCTTTGCTATTTCGGATCCTATAACACAAGGGATGGAGAAGCTCCTTGGGTCTTTAAGCTCAGGTGGCAATTTGTTTTGAATGATGGCACTACATTCTTCTGTAAGGTTAACTGTCTCGCCCTCCTCAATTTTTCTTTTATTAGAAAGAATTTCTTTTAAAAATTTAGCATAGGTAAGCATTTGGGTGAGAACTTCGGTGAAAGGCACATTAATGTAGAGTTTGTTCATCATTTCAATAAATTTTTTAAACAGCTCATCTAGCTTAGACTTGGCAAACCTTTGTGGGAAATGAATTTTAGGCTTATAAGGGAGTGGTGTAATTGGCCTTTCGCTTTTTGCCCTAGTTTCCTCACCTTGTGGTTCATTACTGTCTTTCTCGGTCTCACTCAGTTTGGCTTTTCCTATAGGATCCTCTAGTTTTCTACCATTCCTAAGTGTAACAACATTCATTCTTTTAGTACTAGGTTGGCTAACCTTTTGGACAACTTGGGCGATTTGAGTTTCTAAGGTTTCGTTGTGAGAGAAAATGGAATCTACCTTTGATGTAAGCTTAGCAAGAGAGTCGTTCAAAAGTTTAGTTTGATTCTTAAGTTCTTGAAGTTGTTCGGATTGATTAGTAAAATTACTTTCCATCAAAAGTTCCAAGCTAGACTTTTGAGCGACTCTTTGGACATTTGCGTAACTGAGTGGTACTGTTTGTCCTAAGGGATTTTGAGGGTTTTTATAAAAATTTTGGGTAGCCTCATCCCTTGGTTGTTTTGAACAAAATTTATTTGCTCGATACTCTCAACAACACTACCTAGTTGGCATTCAATGCTAGTATGGCCAGATATACTAGAGGCTTCACATGGAGGTGAAATAAAAGCAGGTGTGACAACACTAACATTAATTTTGTCAAATTTTTGAGAGAGTGTGTCCACCTTAGCAAATAGATGATAAAGGGAAGGGATTTCGTTCATACTTGCCTCTTTCTTAGAGGGTGAAGAAACGGTGATGGCTCTCTCATCGGTCCACTGATAGAGGTTTAGAGCCATGTCTTCAATCAAGGCATAAGCTTGTGAAATCCTTGTTCATTAGAGCTCCAACTGCAGCTGCATCAACAATTATTCTTGTGATATTTGACAGGCCATTATAAAAAGTATGGATAATTAGCCACTTCTCTAAACCATGGTGGGGACAAAGTCTAAGCATTTCTTTAAAACGGTCCCACGCATCATAAAGAGATTCCTCTTCTTTTTGAGTGAATTGGTAGAGCCTTGCCCTTAGTTGATCGATTTTAGAAGGGGGAAAGAATCAGACAAGGAATGCTCGCCTCATTTGATCCCATGAAGTGATGGAATTAACTTCCAAAGAATGGAACCAAGCGCTAGCTCTATCCCTTAAGGAAAAGGGAAAAAGGTGCAGCCTTACGGCCTCTTGATTTTATTTGTAGGTTACACTTAGTCTCAAGAAAGTTGAGATATGCAGATTTGGATCCTCAGTGGGTGATCCAGAAAACTAATTTTGCTGCACCAAGTTAAGTAGTGCAGACTTAATCTCGAAATTGCTACCCTCAACCGTTGCGTATACAATAATAGCACATGGCTCTTCCGTAGAAGGGGTTGCATACTTCTTAAGAGTGCGTTCCTCAGCCATATTGTTATTATTTTGTGTTTCACAAAAAGCTAACGGTAAAAAGAAAGAAAGAAGAAGAAGAAAAGAAAAAAAATAATTCTAACCACCACTAAAAAGTTAATTAAAGTGGTTTACTCCCCGGCAGCGGCGCCAAAAACTTAACGGGGTAAATCCGCAAGTGCACGATTTACCAAAGTAGTAAAAAGAGAGTATCGCTACAACAAGGAGTTGTACAATTCAATTAACTTTTATTGATGACTAGAAAAGAGTTTAGTTGTAAATATTGGATTTTTTAATGGTTGAAAATAATAATAAAAAGGCGCCTTGGGATTATTGGTTCATCTTGGTGACAAACCCTTCACAAACAAAACCCTAAACCTAAATTTTATATTGGACGTACTTTCTAAAGACAAGTTTCTCTTAAGCCTATCACATCTCCTTTCGGTTTCAGTGAGTGTGTTCCTCTAGCAACCACGCCTATTCTCAGGGTTGATTGCTATTAGAATCCTTGAAGAACGAAACTTTATTTGTCTCAAGGTTTGCTAAACTATTCTCATGTTTCGCAATCCTTGTCTAATTTCACTTGTTCCAATATCAAAACTTCTTCTTTCGATGCTTCGTTTTGATATTTGTGATGATGAATTAACAAGTACTAACCCTCCGTTGTCGCTTTATGAGTTTGATACTTGTTAGTTCATTATAAAAACGGTGAAATTAGATTAGAAAGTAGATTTATATAAATTTAGGGTTCGAGGCTGGGTTTGATTAGGATTAGGTCATTAGACTCATCCAACAATCCCAAGACAAGAAGAGTCTACTCACTCATGTTCATCGTAGACATAGAAGAGAAGAAGAATAACGTAAATAAAATAAAAAGAAAATAAAGGAAGAACTTTTATTAAAGAAGACAATTGTCACTATTGAATTCCATGAACAAAAGATGAATTGTTGTGATAGCTAGCTACTCTATTTATAGTTTACAATGACTTAAGCCCTAAGAAATATATCACTAGAATGTTCCACAAGAAACCACGGGCTTTTAGGTCAGAAATAAACTAATAGGTAGCTTGTCCTTGAAGCAGAAAGCAGCAAAAGAGAATCCTGGTGGTTGGCACGACCGTGTGGCTGGTGGCACGGGCCGTGCCAAGCTTCTGACTTGGGGGAGACATATTTTTATACTCATTCTTCGTATTTTAAGCATGAATCAACTCCAAATCCTCTTTGTTTTGCTCTAAGACTAAATCTTTAGAATATTTGTTCCTGAAATTAAATAACTTGCAATTGAAGTAAAATAGTTCTGGAAAGGAAATAAAAACAAATAAAATCTAAATAAAATAGACTCAAATAATATATTTAAAACAATAATTATTGACTCATCAATGAGCAACCTGAATACTATTTGGCCATTTTTCACACCACTTGTTTGACAGTAAAAAGCGATCCAACCTACTCATAGATATTCCGTTACCTTGAAACCAAGTAAACAATCTTCCACATATAGGAAAATCAATTAAAAAACTATCAAGAATGAATTTATTAAATGCATCCACATCCGCTTGTCTAAATGCCACAACCCTGCCTTTCCTTTCTTCAAAGTTTCTAACAGAATTAAAATCCCTACAGACACAAATGCACAAGTCACTATTATTAATAACACGCACAGACAGACACTCCCACAACATCTTTTTAGCCGCCAAGTCGCATGACGCGTACACATTGAAGATAATAAATTCTTCACCTGTAAGAATAACATTACCCTTGATAGCTAAAACATGATTAAAACTGAAAGAAGTCCACACATCAATCCGGGACCCGTCCCACACCGTGACCATGCCCCCAGATGCCCCAACAGACGATTGATAAGAAAAATTATGCATTCCTTCTTCCCACAAAGCCTTGACCAACTGGTCATTAATCATTTCCAACTTAGTCTCTTGAATACACAGTACCATAGGACGCTTCTCATGAACTAATCTTCGGACCTCCACCCTCTTCTCACCACCTCTTAACCCCCTCACATTATAAGTTATGATCTTCATTGAAACCTTCCACACCCTACCCACCTCACCACCGACAACCTTAATTCTCACCCCCAACACCCTTTTTCCCCAACCCATTCATCTCACCACCTCCTGCTGCACTCAACTTTTTCCTCCCCTCCCTCGAGAGCAAGTTAAAGCTATTTGTAGTGTCACAGTTAATCTTTACCCCCACTATCTTACCCAAATCCCCAACATCCTCCCTCACCTTATTTGCTTTTCCATGTAGAATCAACCAATTCTTCCAATCATTTTTATTAACAGATGAGTTTGAATTTTTTGAAGAATCTGAAGATGAACCTTCTGCTAGCTTAGATGTATGTTGCATCACACTGGCCTTCTTCTTACGTTTCTGACTCTTTAAAATTAGAATAATCTACTTACGATCATTTGCCGGCATGCGAGCTATTTTCTTCATGAAACCAACATACTGCAATACAACTCCACGCTTTTTATTTGGTGACGTCTTAAGAGATGTATTTGAAGGGCATTTTGTTGTCTTTACAATTTCATCTAACCCATTGTCCAACTTGCGAGAGGAAGAGAATACAACGCCTCCTTCTGAAATAGTTTTCTGATTATCCATCCAATCTATACTCCAAGGCCCTTGCTTGAGATTACCTTGCGCCAATTTTACATGATTCAGCTGCTCACCTTTCAAAGTAGCGTGCGCCAAGCTTGCTGGAGGCGGAATTGGTTGTAGAACATGAGATAAATTAACTTCAAAAAATTCTTTACCAATTTCCTTTACACCACTTGTAGTCGAATCAGTAGACTTATGTTGTTCAACAGATTTTCTCTCATGTTGTCGCAATTCATCATGCAAATCATTGACTAGATCGTCCAACTCCCATTCTCCTTGAACTTAATCTATCCCGGTCAGGTTGTTAAATTGTGGCGCCGCCTCCTGTAACGTATCTGTTTCTGCTTCCGACATAAATGCGTCCTCGCCTAAATTACATTCCCATTCCTCCATAATCTTGATAGAATAAACATCCCCATCTATAACAAATTCTGATGTCTTATTCACTATCTCAATATTTGGTGTCGCAATAAGAATACGAGCGAAATCTAGACGCGCTTTATCTGCAGTACATTCATCCACAAAAACAAATCTGCTAATACCGGATACACAAAGCCGAAAGAAAACATCATTCCAAGCGTGCACATGAATTCCATAAACATGCAACCATGCTCCTCGTTCATACCTCACTAATGACTCAGACCACTTATGAAAATTTGAGAATAACATCCCAAAAAAATCTTGTGCCCCTGATAACACTTTTGAAAAATCCTCATCTCCGGTGCAATTTAAAAAAACTCTGTCACCCCCTAACGGAGTAACAACGACGTTAGGAAAACCAGCGTCTTCAATCCATTGTTGGAAAGATAATGCTGAATCCCCTGCTTTCACATGTGAAACCATACCTGAACGCGCCCATGACCTATCCTCCACGCTAGACTTGTATATTAGAATAAAATATGATGCCTGTGTGCCTTTTGATGCAAGTACAGACACACCGTCGTCTGAATTCTTCTCTGACCGAGGCTTCCCCTTGATTCCTCCCTCTCCCGCAACCATTTTCTTCTTCTCTGTAACTTTCTTCTCCTCCTCCCTCGCTAAACTCAGCTCACCGCCGACTCCCTCACCCAACCGAACCTTCTTCTTCCTTCCCAATTCCGCCACCGACACTACCACCATCCCAACAGTCACCTTCCTTTCATCATCCCGCTTAACCACCACCGTATCACCCTTCCTCTCCTGTTTAACTCCCTCACCCTGCCTAGGCGCTGCCACAACCACCTCCACACCCTCCTTCCTCACAAGTATCTTTGGATTAACAACAGACACATCATTATGTGCAAACCGATCAAACATCGCCTCTTTTGCCCGGACACGACACTCCCCCACCCAAACACTGTTCAAAGCTTGTAACAATTTAATCTTATTTTTCACATTAACAAACCTGACAAACCCAAATTCCTGACCAGGAGCATTCCTATGTCGCGCCACATATAAATCAGATAAAATCCCACAAACTTCAAAGGCTTGACGTAAACGAAACAATGGCAAATTCTCCGGAAAATTAGTAACATAAAAGGAAGCTTTATACCCGTGTTTAATGTCAGACAAAGCCACATCTGTTGAGTGCCATTCTGTAGAATTCACCCGACCTCCCACAAAGTTGGAGTTGCCACCATCAATCCTAACCCTAACCTCCTTCCGCTGCCAATCGAAGAAACCTTCCTTGAAACCTCTATCAGAACCCTGATACCGAAGTTGTCCGTTACCTGTCGTCGCTCCTCGTTGACCGTCTGAACCTCTTGACCTGTCCCGTCCTCTTTGATCCAGTTCCGTCGCTTTCCGCTTCCGAGACCGCACCACAGTCCAATCTCCCCTATCCCCCCCAATATCTGCCACCCTGGCTGGACCCCTATCCCCCCATGATGTCTCTTTGCCAGAAAAAGCTCCAACGCGGTTGCCCCATGGCTAGCCCTAGGGTTCCCGCCTCTCCTACTCTCAAAATATCTCATCTCTCTTTTTTCTTTTTCTTAAAATGTATTGGACCTCAATATTATAAGGTTGTTAGCGTTTTGTTATATTGTTGGTATTATTAAAAATAATAAAAATTTACATTATATTTACTACATTGATAGTGTAGTTGAAAAAGATTAACATGGATTGTTACAATTTAAAAGCCACAAACAAAACGCTTATAAAATATAAAACATTGTATCATTTATTAAATATAATTGCACTTATTTTATATGTATGAACGAACAAACATAGTATTGAGTCATAATTTGGAACAACTCAGATGGGTTTGAGCTATTCTCTTAATAAGTTTGTTGAGAAGTTCCTATATGAAACGATGGTCATATAACTATATTCTAATCATTCCACTAGTTTAGAACATATTGACAGAAACATAAACGACTCATCAATAAGAGGTAGAAGAGCTCTTCAACGCTAGCTTCTATCAAAATCGTTCAATCGCCTCAAATGGCACCATGACATGTGCAATTCTTTTTTCTTTTCATTTTAAGATATTATTTATTTATTTAAATTATGTCATATTTTGTATCTATGATATTTAAACATCTCTCATTATAAGTCAAACAAATAACATAAATGAATTTACACCTATTTTAAACTGCAGGAACAAAGTAAACTTTTTTTTTTCCGTGAATTTAATTCGGTTGGTAGGAACATTACATAATATATATAACAATTGGAGTTCGAACCCAACCTAAGACACCTCGTCTATTCACCTTAGAAATGTAAATTTCTAGCCAAAAAAACTAAGTAAATTTTTTGAAAGAAGTAACAAAGTACACTTACACGATTTCTCACACTAAATTTTGATGTAAAACTATTTTATATACATGGGGTATATTTCCATTAAACCTAACCAATCCTTTTATGTAACAAAAACTAACTAATCCTTTCATAACCACAAAGGTCAACCCTATCTTTTTCTATCTATATATAATTTCCTTCTTAGCACGTTTTCTCTCTCTCTAGCATTGGTTTGTTTTCGGTTGGAGTTTCAACTGTCTACTTTATTAACTTCCTTACTTAACACCATGTATGGCCCACCCCAAAGATTCTAAACCCTTTTTTCTCCATTCTTCATTCACAACTTTCGGTTATAAATCCCTTCACAAAAGGTTTTCTCAACCTCTTGCCAAACCCAACCACTGTATATACATATATAATTAAAAATATATAGTTTTTCTCTAACTATAAGCTTTACTTTTCTGTTTAATTATACAAAATGGATCATTCTCTGAATTCATCAAGAGGCAAAGTAGTACCTACCACACCCACCACCACAACCAAAAACCAAAGTGGTCAAGAAGAAAGTGGATGGACAACTTACTTTGAAGATTTCTCAAAAGGCATAGAACCAAGTTATTGTTCTGGTGGTGGCTCTTCTTTGATTTCAGATGCTGCTTCTTGTGCTGCATGGAAATTTTCTAATCATCACAATCAGGTTGCATCAAAGTTACCAAAAAAGCTTTGTTTCAAGAAAACAAGATCCAAAATTATTTCAGATGATGACCCTTTAGAAGATACTGCTAGCTCTCCTGTCAATAGTCCCAAGGTAATAATTTTCTTGATTCTTAGCTACTATGGTCAAGGTTTAAAAAAAATAAATGCAATCTCAATCTCGGTCGCGACATAAAGATTTTGTATGTGTATGCGACTGAGATTCAGGTTGCATCAGTTGTATTTAATAACAACAATATGAAGAATTGTGATACCGCGACCGTGACTTCAATTCCGGCCTCTTTCACCATTCATGTTATGAGTCTTTATTTATTTGATTTATTTATACTAGAAAAAATAAAATTAGCAACAAAAATTAGTGACAGAGAAAAATGAAATTTCTCTTTAATTCCATCCTTACATAATTTAGTGATTTTAAGTTTCCTATTTTTAAATTTTCTCTCTAATTTAATTTTTTTATTGGTCATGTTTTTAAAATTATCAATTTTATATGTAGGTGAGAGACTTGAGTCCAAATGAAATGGCTTCTAGGAAGATTGATGATCAACTACAAGCAGGTTCTATGGTAAACTTGGATATATTATGATATATGCTTTTCATCTTAAAAGAAGAAACTAATATTTAAATTTGGTTGTTAATATACCTAACAATTATGTTATGATTTCTCATGATAATGATTGTGTAGGGTAAAGGGTACACATCATTAGAGAATCACTCAGAGTTGCTGCATATGAATGATAAGCATGAATTTGGATTTAATGAAAAGAATGTTGATTGCATAGACTTGAAGCAAAGAGGGATTTGCTTGGTTCCTTTGTCTTTGTTGGTTAATTATTTGGGGTGATCATGACTGATATTTTTGTCTATATCCTCTCTCTTTCTCTCTCTTTCTTGTCTCTTTATCTTTGTGTTCTTCTGTGTGGATCAAGTTATGGAATTGTAGAGTATGATCAATATCAGTGACTGTACACATAATTTGTATTATATATACCAAATATATATAGTTAAAATGTTGATAAATTTGTGTTTATTAGTTTGTTCATGAAAGATAGTTTTGTTTTTCTTCTTAGTTTTTCTCCATATTGATTAAATTCTTAATAAAAAAGGATATAACTTTACTATATATCTGGAGTCTGAAAAATTATTGCAATGGGAAGAGAAGAACACTATTATTGAGCTAATTTGGTAAAGAGCATACAAATTATGGTTGTGGTTATGCTGCAAATTTCGATAATGCCGTAAAATGCAGATAAATTACAATTACGACGGTATTGTAAAAACTTCTAAGACTTTTTTATTGCGTTTGCAGAAACACAATCTAGAATTGTTTAAAATATAAGTGATTGTTTCAGTCCAAAGTGCATGCAGTGCAAATCAACAAGCACAAGGAGTAAGATGGTAGTTCTTTGTTGAATGAGAAAGTTAATCGTAGTTGTCACTCATATTAATGAAATTTATGCTACATGCCTAGTGAGGCCTACGTTACCCCCTCTTGTTTAGGGGGTAATTCATGATATCAACCAATCAAAACGTAATATACATAGACAACATTAAATGTTAAATAAATGAGTCAATTTTTTCTAAAAATAAAAAAGTTAATCTTAATCATAAGGTAACTTTTAATACTTTTAATTTTTATTTAATTATATTAAGGTGTTCAATCTTAATTAATTTACACTACAAGACTTATAACAAATAAAATTTTACATCAAATTTATTTCATCTGGGTGTCCTTAAGTTCATCACTTACATTCATAAAATTTCTTCCATTCCAGAACCCCGAACGTGAGAACAAAAACATCTCCTTCATTCAAATTTCTTCTTCTTTATTCTTTCCTATTGATCAATTCTTGTTTCTTTTTAATTCTTCTTCCTATTTGATTGTTTAATTTTGTCGTTTCAAACTGCTGCAGTTTCCAATTATAATGAGAATCCTCGTTGTTTCTAGAACCGCGTCAGGTATCGTGACTTTTTTTTTTAATTTACGCAGCCAACCTCATAAAATCGAAATTTTTTTGTTTATGTCCTTGTTTTTTCCCAAAATTCCAAAATTGCCCTACTTTTAAAAAAAATTGCAGAAATGCCCTACTTTTTCTTACACTCTGGTACCCCTCCACTTGCAGTTGCGGGGTACCCTAAAAAGTGACGAAATTTTTTCCTTATTGTACCCCGCAACTTGGACTTGCGAGGTACTTTTTCATTTTTTTTTCAAAATTTTTAAATGTCCCGCAAGTGGGACTTGCGAGGTACTTATTCTTTTCTTGTTCGAAATTTTTAAATGTCTCGCAAGTGGGACTTGCGAGATACCATGCCATTTTTTTTTCAAAATTTTTTTTTGCATGCATAATATATATAAAAAATAATTAAAATAATTTATTTTTATAATTTAGGCATTAATAAAAAAGTAATTATAATAATAGTGATAATATTTATAAAATTAAAAACATACCAAATACAATACATATGAAATAAA
>Ga0228710_1004582_pt1 | contig 21792 bp, 9 predicted proteins | sample MedpolnodulmetaG_FD_177995 | JGI IMG/M metagenome (GOLD analysis project Ga0228710, IMG submission 177995) | Root nodule microbial communities from Medicago polymorpha collected in Santa Monica, California, United States - pink nodules | ecosystem: Host-associated > Plants > Roots > Nodule...
TAGCCAAAGTTTGTGTATGAGTTTTAGATTGTCCTTCATCCATGAGCTTGGCAATACCAAAATCGCTAACATGTGCAACCATATTTTCATCCAACAAGACATTGGAAGGCTTTAGATCACAATGAACTACAGGTATTGAAGAACCATGATGAAGATATTCCAATGCAGATGCAACATCTATCATTATATTTAACCTTTGCAAGAAATTTAAGCAATGGTTGACTGAATATAACCAATTGTCCACACTTCCATTTGACATGAACTCCATCACCAATGCTGTGAAATCAAGATTTGAACAACTGCTGATAATCTTAACCAAATTTCGATGTCGTAGATTTCTCATTGCATTGCATTCTGCATCAAAGCTCTTTGATTTTGCCTCTGATTGCAAATCAATTACTTTAACTGCAATCATTTCACCATCAAGAAGCTTCCCTTGATAAACAGAGCCAAACCCCCCACTTCCAAGTAATTTGATCTCATTGAATCCATCTGTTGCTTGCACAAGTTCATAATATGATATTCTTCTTAGAGCTCCCAAAGTTGACAAACCCCTTTCAAGAGTAGTTTCGTTCTTTCTCCTTTTATTATGTTTTAAAAGTATGATGCAAACAACAATCAAAATGGCTGACACAACTATGGGAAGTATGCATTTCAATATAAGCTTTTTTTCCATTGACCATTTCTCAACTTGCTTACCACATGGAGGTACTAGGAGGCGAGGATCGCCGCAAAGTGCATCATTATGCATAAATGATTGAGCCGTGAAATTTTTGAAATGTCCACCATCAGGAATCTCTCCTTGTAATCTATTATATGAGAAGTTGATGATTTGAAGATACACAAGTGATTCTAAGGATTTTGGAATAACACCAGTTAACATATTTTGGGACAAGTCCAAGGAGATCAAGCTTATCATTTGTCCAAGTGATGCGGGAATTGATCCATTCAGTTTATTTTGTGCTAAGGAGAGATTCTGCAATGTCAGCAAGGGATTGATGGTTGATGGAATGTTGCTTGAAATCTGATTTCTTGATAGGTCTAATAGTATAATTGCTCTCAAATTCCCAATCTCAGGTGGAAGATTACCAATGAAGGCATTAGGGGACAAATCTATCTGTAATATATCTCTAAGACTCCAAAGAGAGGAAGGTATCTTAGAGTTCAGACTGTTAGATCTTATGTATAACCTTATAATAGAAGTCATATTTCCCAAACAAGTTGGTAAAACTCCAGAAAGCTTATTATTGTGTAGATACAACTCACCCAAACTCTTCATTTCACAAAGCTCTTCAATAAATGGTCCTTGTAGTCCATTGTTGCTAAGACTCAAAAACTGAAGTTTCTGCAACCCTTTGAATGTACCAGGTATCGTTCCAGTTATATTATTCCCCAAAAGAAACAAATTTAGCAAGTTGCTCATGTTTCCAACTTCTTGAGGAATATTACCATCAATTCCACATGATCGTGCCCAGAAGAGCTGTGCAGTTATATTTCCAATTGACTTAGGAAGATTGGGTAGTATATGATTTCCTGATAAGTCTAGATATTTCAAATATCTACAATTTGTCAAGGAAGTAAAGAATTGATGAGAATCTTCTATTGTCAAATTGTTGTCATATATTAAAAACAGTTCAAGGGACCTTAAATCTCTAAAAGCAGTATTGGGTAGAGTTCCACTGAATGCATTGTCAGCCACTTGAAATACAATAAGATTAGAAGAGTTGAATATATTATTTGGAATATTTCCAACAAAATTGTTATGATCCAAGTGTAGATATTGCAGGTTAGGAAGGCTATATCCCGTATTTGATGGAATTGTGCCGGAGAGGCTATTATGTTCAACCTCCAAATCTCTGAGTGATGACATGTTGAAGATTTTGGAAGGAATAGATCCACCTAAGCTATTGTTATACAATATTACCCTCTCAAGTTTATCAAGATAGCCAATCTCCTTGGGAATCGTACCTGAAAATGGATAAGAAACAATGTTATTAAGATGATATTCATGGTTATTCCTCTTCTCCAATTCACCATCCCCCGTATCGTTCATCTTTGTGATTACATAGCAACATTCCAATCGATTAAAAACAACTACTCTTCATAATTAAAAAAAAAAAATATGCCTCATTTACTTTTAAGAAATTTCAACCTCTCTCTATTATCTAATATGATTTTTTTAATCGAATTGATATCTTCATCAATGTGATTACTTGTTATCTCCTTAATGTTCTGGATCTTCTTCACACTATTTGGAATTGAATCCCTAAACCCACCACCACTCATCTTTGAAACACAAAAGTTGCAAACTTTGAGAGTAAAACATAGTGGTCGATGAATAAAATAGGGTCAATGATTAAATGATCGGTGATAATAGCAAACACAAAAATGGTTATAAGAAGATCAATGGATTATCTTCGGAAAAGCCAGATTAAAGTATTTTGTGAAAATTGGTAGTAGATTATTGTAGTTGAAGAAGATGAAAAAGTAAATGGGTTTATGAGAATAGATAGAATAGAGGGAGGTGTTGTATTTTAAATAGGGATTTTTAATCTTAACCATCGAGTTTTAATCCAAGGTTAATGTATTCCTCTTATTCTCACTTAAGAAAGGAATTCTCAATATCCATACATACATACATAAATATATATATAATATGTTCGGAAACAGAACTACGATAACGAGATTTCGACGCTCATGCTGAAGACGATCCGGTACGGCAAAGGAAGAGCTCCGGTACGGTGGAGGCTATCATTCGACAGTGGGGAAGAAAGATTCAAAATAGGTAACTTCTCCGACGCTCAAATTAATATATAATTAAGGAGTAGAAAGTGTCTAAAATTTAATTGTACTTGGGCGTGGCGGTGGTGCCACGGTTATACAGGCGAGCTCACTATAAGTGCTTTTGTGAAACCCGTTGGAGATTCTGGGATTTGGTTAGAGATTGGTTGGACGGGCAGGATAGCCTTAGGGTGGTGATTTTGTGCGATAGGGCGCACATGTGACCTCCCTTAAGTGTCCCTAAGGTGGTATAATGGGTTAATATGTCTGTTGAATTGGACCGAAAATTCATGGTTGGCCTTCGACATTTTGTCGTTTCTCCCAGCGAGTCTATAGTGCGAGGAGATCTGCCAAGGAGCACTAAATGGAAGTTGAAAGGTGATGATTGAAGGAAGGTACATCATTTAATGTGTGCAAAGTTGAAACGCCTCCTCCTTAGAGGTTGTTAACGTGTGTCCCACAAATTTGTTGAATAAGGCAACATGCCTGGTGGTGCGCGAGTATGGTAACATTCTCGAGGTACAATCTCAAACGTTGAGTCACACCATAATGATTAGTGACCTTGAGAATTATCCACTTTTCTGAAAACTAGGAAGAGTTTATAGAGGAAATTCGAGATATCATTCGGTAAGAGGGAGGTCATCTGGTCGTGTGAGGAGTCCTATAGGTTCCAGACACATGGTTCTCATTTCTTTTAAATAGTGAAGCTAAAATGGAATTTAAAGTAGCGGCTGCTTTGGAATCTTCCTTCATTCTTGGTGACTACAACTAGGTCGATGTTGACATCTCAAAGGCTAGGTCCTTTTATAGCTTCGCCTGATAGGCTACATTTTGCTTTTTGTTTGTGGGTACGTCGTCGGCCGACTAGGGAGTGGTTTCCCTCGGTGAGACTTATTGAGTATGAGGTCCATATGATAGGTGTGGCCTCCCTATGTATGAAATTTTGTTCAAAGAGCTACAAGTAACCCTTCCCTTCACTGTGTTTTAATGCTCTAATGCTCAAAAGACCTTAGTGATCTATGCTCTAATGCTTTGAAACTTGTATGCTTCCTAACTTGATCAAGATATTAGCATAATTGTCGGATATGAGTTTCACTTCACATATGTTTTTAATTTCACTATTTATTGATAAAGAAGTTTGTTAGGTTTGATTCAATATTTGACATGCTATTGATTTGGAATGTATAGATGAATTTTGCATATAAAACTTATTTCATATTCATGGTTTGATTCAAGGATAGTAGCAAACATAAGACTTACCATTAAAATCTTCAATTGAATCATGTATTATCAATCTTTTGTTTCAAAATGATTAATTCACTAAACACCTTGTGAATCCATTCTCGCATTCAAATCAATTCCTAAGGGAGAAATTTTATCTTTTTTAGGACTATTAGGTTTGTAGATTGTGATTGGCCGCATTTTGTTAAAACAAATGTTCTAGCAATATGTTGGACAAGATGTCTCGACATGTTGGTACGACATCGTAGCATGCCTTGTTTCACATTCTTGGAATATTTGTTTTAAACGTGAGATCACTGAAGATTTTATTGAAGATATGATTCACGTGGATTGTTGTCCAAAAAATGTGCGATTCTAAAAGCTACAGAGGTCGGTTTATGCATTACCGTGTTTCCAGAAATGGATTTCAAGACATTTAAGGAAATACTATATTTTCTCCGAGAATATTGTGACGACCATATATTTGGTCTACCGTAGTCGTCATATGCAAAAGAGTCATTTGGGGTTTTAGTCTGTCCATTGTTGTTTGTGAGCCACTCACGTATCACCTTGATGCCTGAGTTGGACTTGAAGTTGAGTTGTATTTTGGGAATCACTCGTAAGCTTTTAAGGAAGAACGGATTCTGTTTCTCGGAGATGGTCTCCATTTTATTTATATTTGTCCTTATCACAGGTAGAGTGATTGAGAGGAAGTGAGAGGGAGGTCTCTTATCTAGGAGAGTCTTAGATAGAAATACCACGAGTAGTGATTAAGTGAGAAGGCAGTGAACCGGAGGTTGTTCACATAGGACTTTGAATTAATACTATTATAGTGGATTTCCTTTACTGACTTGGTAGCCTCAAACGTAGGTGACGTTGCATTGAACTGTGTTAACAAATAACTTGTGCCTTTTACTTTCAGCTTTTATCTACTGTTAGTTATTCGTTACTTGTGTTGTCACGATATCTTGACATTGTGCTCGACATTCCGCGTGTCTTGACATCATGCTCACATCTTTTACTACGTGCCAGAATTTTAAGGACTTTTGTTTGGGGGCAGACAAAGTTCTAAGTTGGAGACAGTTGATAAGGGCCAAATTATAGTTATTTTCCATAGCATTTATCAACTTGTTTTGCAAGTAATCTAATATAAAAACCACCCAATTATATGTAAATATTGTTTATATCGCAAAAATATGCCAAGAAGCTATTATATATATTTCCCGCACCTTTTTGTAGTCTTTGGACACGACTACATTAATGTGGAACAAAGTGATGCAAGTACACTCGCTAGAAGCCTAGCTAGATCATCACAAAGACATTTGGGGATAAGCTTGATTTGTTAGACGATCTCATCAACATGAAAGCGAGTCAAAACAAAGAGTTATAGAAAGAAATGCACAAGGCAATTCTCTAGCTGATATTTGGTCCGCTAATTGAACTAAGGCAGTTTCAAAAAATATATGAAGATAATTGGTTTTCCCTCTAATAAAGAAACATCGATTCGCTAGGAGATCATCACTACAACTATCGAACGTACATTTACATAACCTTTATAAATAGAGATACAGTCAGTTCTAGTTTTTTTTATCACTTGTAACTTAAACAATATTGAGATAGAAAGAGAGAGGAAGTTGTGAGCAACCATAGAAATGCTAGCTAGGGAGCTTGGAGTCAAGCTTGTTGACGCTTCTCAAACACATATCAACCGTATCTTGTTAGTTATGCTCTTCATGAGTAACTAAACTCTCTTTTGTGTTTGGATTAGATTTAAATACCTAGGATTCTACGTAGTACTCTTGGTGGCATTTAGGTTTGGTGAGGGAAATAATTCCCCACCATGGGAAAGATACTTTTTTGCATGGAAAGAATTCTCTCAACATTAAATTCTTTTTACATTATCTTCCATCATCCTTCTCACTTTCCTCCATGTATCTACTTAGTCACCAACCATTACCACCACCAACAACAACACCAACATCTCAAAATCCAACTATTGACCTCCACAACAAATCCAAGCCAAAAGCACCAATTATTTCATTGAATCGATAAACAACACATAACAAATTTAGTGGGGGAAAAAGCATTAATGGTTACAAAATACTTTGCAGGAAGAGCATGCTCCATGCTTAAGAGAACGTAATTCAACTTTTTGAAAGAGAAGAGCAATGTACAACAAAAACAGAAAGAGGATGAAAGGGGAGACAAATCAAGATTCATTCATAGATTTAGGCTAAAACTCTGGTGATGGTGGTGGCGGTAGGACGAAGACAGTGGCGAGTTCAACGAAGAGATGTGATTTAGTGAAGCCTGTTGCGTCGACTATTATGACAACTTTGTCTTTACGACGGTTGGGTGAGGGGGAGATTTCCATGCGAGGCCAATGGGGCAGCCGCTGGTGTGGGTGGTGGTTGTGGCAGAGGGAGGAGTAAAAATGGTATGTTGCATACAGAAATTGTATTGAAAATATAATTAGAGTATGTAAGAATGGAAATTTGTGGAAATTTTAGACACATGCTTGAAGCTTAAGAGAAGCTTGAGATCTTAAATAAAGTTAAGAGAAGTACACCACCAGAATTATAAAGTTATATCTTTTTAATCATAAATAAAAACCTTTATATATACTTTCATTTCATCTTGATATCTTCTCATACAACGTTGCTTTTCTTCTCTCGTCAATCATCGTTGCTTCTCTTCTCAATTGCGGTCTCTTTAGACCTTCGGTTCACTCACAATTGTCCCGATAAAATGACAACAATTTTGATGGTGTAAAATGTATATGGTAAAACATTTATGGCTTTGCAATTTATGGGTAAAATGTCAGAATTGAAAGAGGAGTTGAAAAAGAGAGAGGATGCATCAAAGGACAAAATATCAAAATTGAAAATAATAATAAAGTATTTGGGTGGTTTTATTGAATTCTCTTGGGTTATATTTATAGGGTTGTTGTTTGTTTTAGTTACAATAACGTTTGCTTGTTGTTTACATTGGGAGGTTTATTTATGTTGTTTAGGGGAATTATGCAATGGGTTACAAGTTAGGGTTCATGGTTTTTAACTTAATTGAAAATCGCAGTACTGCATCCTTGGTCTTTGGGTTGTAAATGTTGGATAAAGATGAAATTTTAGAGTTCACGATTTTTATTTATTAAACAACTAGACCATTGACCCGTCCTAACGCACGGGTCATATCGAACGTAATATTTGGCGCTAACATGTAACAAAATAGTTTAGTTGAATGTCATAATTGTCCTAATTCAAATCATAATATTAATTACCATAGACGTTGGTACTGTACCATATAATAAAATTAGGTCAAATTTTGCGAGACAGGTTAAGCTTTATGAGTAAGAGATTACTCCTTTCCAAAAATATAGCAACTAAATTGCCAACAGAGTAGGTGATTAATCCTTTCCAAAAAAATAGCACGTAAATTGTGATCAGATATGGATGGGCGCATAACATTAGGAAGATAATTTGACTTTAGAAAATTTTTAAATGCAATAGTGTGGAGGGAAAAATTAGGTTAAAATTAGGTCAAATTTTGCAAGACGGGTTAAGCTTTATGAGTAAGAGATTTCAATTTCTGGTTTTAGATTTTTTTTTTACTTATTTAATTATATTTTAATTGGAACTTACTATCAATTATAGAATATAGAATTTACAAGTAATAAAAGTTTAAGGAGTAAATAGGCAATTACCCCCTGAAATTGTAAGTTTCGTCAATTACCTCCCTGAAATTGCACAATGTTAATCAATTTACCCCCTCTGTCAAATTCTTCTGTTAGTCAACATGACGTTTTGCAAATACTCCCCTAGAGTTTTGCACTTATGTGCAAAATGCCCCCTGAACTTAAAAATTTATATATTTTTTTCTTATCCTTAAAAGTGACTGCATTATCACTGAATTGTGGAGCATATTAACTAAGTTTTGACGTATGCAAAGAATTATCACTGAAAGTGACTGCATTATCACTTATGTGCATTATCCTTAAAAGCGACTACATTATCACTGAATTGTGGAGGGGTAAATTCTTTTTAACCAATGAAAAGAGAAAGAAAAGAAGTTGTCATCAAAAGTTGTCTCAAATGGTTGTTCAAATATCACTACTCTTTTCAGAAGCAGCCTCAATATAACCCTCAATATGCAGCGACCCTCCACTATAGGATTTAGTTAGGAGAAATGATAAACTGAAAACCAAAAGGTTGTCCTCCACCGTAAATTAATACGCTTTTGAGTACAAACTGAATTTTTTAATATTTTCTTACCACCTTGGATTCCGTGCAAGCTTAGAATTGCTCAATGGCATATACGGTGTAAGCAAAGGTTGTTGATTTTTGGTTGTCAAAATATCATTGCTCTTTAGTTAGTGTTTGATAATCACATGTTATTGTTTCATTTGTATACAATAATTTGATGTATACAATAATTTCATACTTTGTGGTAGGTCAATTGTTTAACCATACTGCTTTTTTAAAATTTGGAGGAATATGAATAGCTAACTAGCTATGGTTATTTATTGAATAGATGAGATTGCAAGATGCACAAAAATTATAAATCCAATTCTAATCACATTAGATACCAAGTATGTTATGAATATGAAGCAGATTGCAAAGGTGCATATAATAAAAATACTTCACAACAATCCATATTATATAGGAGAACATGTATTATAACTTTGATTTTGCCCCACCTAAATACTCAATACAGCCTAAAAATGATTCATTGTGTTGACAAATTGTGCATGGGATTAAATTTATATAAACTGAGGAATCAATTACTATGTTGTTAACAGGGCTATGATAGAAATGGTGTTTGCGTGTTTTAAGTAGTAGTGAAGGATGGCTCATTTATGCTTTATGTATCGGAGATTAAATTAGCACATATATGCTTTGATCTAGATGTTTCATTTCAAGGGAATTTTGATATTGACGTGTTTAGATTTGTGAAGAACCAAGTCTTGCTGCTATTAGAGAAGCCATACAAAATGCGATGGAGGCATGTGTGTTTCATATTGTGGTCATGGTTCGTATCGATAAAGTCTCACTTTTTTTTAAGCTAATGGGACGCAGAAGGATCTGTGCCACCCAAAGTTTATCAAATTTAAAAGTGGGAGGACATATAACCTAACTCATTGTGACCAAAAAATAGTCAACCCACAAGGATGATATGATATAAAACAGTCTTATTGGGTAAAATAACCCAAAATTCTAATTCAGAGTAATCAGCCCCACAACACGAGCATAATCCAATAGACCCATGCTCGTGCGCGAAACTAAATTGAAAAAAATTAGAGCGTACTAATTGATGAAATCTCACATGTTTTATATTATTGCTTTCTATAATTTCCTTTTTTTCTATGATTTTGTTATCTTTTATTTTATTTTCTTTTTTTTATTTAATTTGTTATTTAATCAATAAGCTTAGCTTTTTTTGCTCAAAAAAATAATAAGCCCAGCTTTTTAATTTTCTATTAAAGTCATTAAGAAATTTGTAGGTAATACCATTACTTTTTTTTAATAACCTAACACGATTTTTAACAGTGGGAACACATGTTGTGTCTTTGGAGAATCTTCGGTTAATGTTTAAGATGTGAATGACATTTTGAACATTGTATGATTGATATATTATATTTTAATTTTCCTCTTCAAGTTAACATTTTAGTATCAGGAAAACATCTATTGTCTCTTACCAAACCAATTTTTTAAATCCAGACACCAACGAAGATGGAAAACATCTGTTGTATCTTCCGAAGATGCGTGGTGGGCTTAGTTTCAAGCGGCCTCATCATATGAATCAGGCATTCCTTATGAAGATGATATGGAATCTAATCAACCAACCATATAAGCTCTGGTGTAGAGTTCTTTACAGTAAGTACGATAGAAATAATAATCTTAATAACAGTATTACCTCTCAACCTTATGACTCTCCCCTATGGAAAGCGATTGTAGGAATTTGGGATGATTTTAAGCGTCATGTTATTCGGCAAATTGGGGATGGGATAATACTAACTTTTGGCTCGATAAATGGGTCTCGAGTAATACTTCTCTCTTCTCTTCTGCTAATCAATCATATGTGGATACTACTATTTCAGTCAGGGATGTTCTTAATACCTCTGGTGACTGGAATCTAAATTTTTTGATGGATAACTTACCTGTGGACATTGTTAACCAAATTTTAGCCCTTCCAACCCCTTCTGATTTTGATGGTCCAGACATTGTAGGATGGGGAGGAACTAACACTCTCCAGTTTACTGTCCAAAGTGCTTACAATTTGCAGCAAGCAACCTCTTTGGCTGTGGGAGGTGATTGGAAGACCTTATGGAACTGGAAGGGTCCCCATCGTATCCAAACATTTATTTGGTTGGCCGCTCATGGAAGGATCCTTACCAATTATCATCGTAGCAAGTGGGGGGTTGGTATCTCCCCTACTTGTCCTTGGTGTGCGAGAGAGGATGAAACAGTCATTCATGTCCTTCGTGATTGTATGCACACTACTCAAGTATGGCTCAGACTTGTCCCGTCTAATGACATAACTAATTTCTTCACTTTTGATTTCAAGGAATGAATTTTTAACAACCTTAATAAAAAAAAGGGATTGGAGATAATCCTGCTACTTGGCAGACTACTTTCATGACAACATGTTGGTATTTGTGGAATTGGCGAAACAAATCTATTTTTGAAATAAGATTTCAAAGACCAAGCAATCCAAAACTGGTAATTCAAAAGTTTACTAGAGAAATAGAAGACAATACGAAGTTGGTGCATAAAAGTCCGCATCAAAAGGAAACTATATACATCGGTTGGGTGTGACCTCAGATGGGTTGGGTTAAGCTTAATTGTGATGGTGCTTGGAAGGGATCTGGTACTCTTGCAGGGTGTGGAGGGCTTCTTCGAGACTCTGATGGCAGATGGATCAAAGGCTACTTCAAGAAGATTGGAATGTGTGATGCTTATCATGTTGAAATGTGGGGCATGTACCTAGGTTTGGACTTGGCGTGGAGGGAGAATACCACTCATCTTATAGTGGAGAATGACTCAAATAATGTCGACATTATCAAACTGCATATCACCTAACCATTCCAAAGCATGAGATATTTTATTTTTGCATAATCCCCCAAGATGTACTATTTGTTTTTCATTTTTATAATATTTATTAGAGTGTTGCAAATGAAAGGTAGTAGTTTTAGGATGTCAACATAGTTAAAATGTCTTTATTGTCATGTCAATGAATTTGCACTCTAATTTTTAATTGTAAAATCTAATTAATAACATGTGCATTACATATAAGATATTATGCAGCAAAAAAAATCGTAAATGATTCATAAAAAAATTAGTAAAATTTATAAAAAGAAAAGGAGAATAAATTAGTAAAATAACAATTATATTTCTTTCACGTTTCACCTTTTATTAATATATATGTAAAATGATCAAATGCATGATAAATATTATGGAAAAGAGTAATCAATTCTATATTAAAATTCTTAAATCACAAATAGTGAAAAACAAACTAAGATGACGCATTATATCTGAGGTTGGAATACCTGAAAAGCAGTTAGAAAATAAATAGTGAACTTTGAGTAAATATATGTTTGAAATTGTTTGAGGTATTGGTCTGTTGTGACTAGTATCCAATTCTTTCAACCACTCAATGTTGCCAATAGATTCATAAGTTACCCAGGATCACATGAATTCCAACTTCAAACTCGTTATAATTGATATGGAGAACTTTTAATCGGCGTAACCGCATAACTCTTTAGGAAACTGACCATTGAAGCTATTGTTTTTCAGGTCAAGCTTAACAAGGAAGGATAGATTTCCCAAGTTTAGGGAAACGATAGAATCATGCTTCAGACAATATATTTTAATGATTATTTATTTCAATGTTTTTTATATTTATTGTTAACTTTATCATTAATCTTTTGTTATTTCTCGATGTAAATGGCATTGCAAATACTTTTTGACGCATAATTTGGGCTTCCACGCCCTACCTGTGCAGAGTTTATTATGAATTTTTATAAATTGGTCATATGTGCAACTGTTAGTGTGGTACGAGAGGAGTAATAAATCCTATATTGAAATTATAAAATCATAAATAGTGTAAATACAAGAAAGATAGAAAATATGACACAAAATATCAGAACTAGCATTACCTGAAAAGTAGTTACTCTGTAAACCAAGATGTTCAAGTGAAGACATGTTTGAAATTGTTTGAGGTATGGGTCCAGACAACATGTTCAGACTAATATCAAAAAATTTTAACTGGCGAAGATTACCAATAGATTGGGGAAGAAAACCACTAAAATTGTTAGCGCCAAGATGCAAAATTTGAAGTCGTGATAAGTTCCCCAACGCTTCAGGAATTCCTCCTTCAAACTCATTAAAGGAGATAGAAATAATCTTCAATCGATGCAACCGATATATCTTTTCAGGAAACTGACCACTGAAACTATTGCGTGAGAGATAAAGTATAACAAGGAACGACAAATTCCCCAGGTTTGGGGAAACAGTACCTCTAAGACTCATGTTTCGGAGATTCAAACTATGGACTCTGTTGTGTCTCTCATCACAAGTGACACCAACCCAATTGCATACAGAAGTGGAGGTTGACCAATTATTAGACAACATGTCATAGGGGTCCGAAGTAATCAGAGATTTGAATGCTAGAAGAGCATGTTGATCAGTTGTGATGTTTTTTGTATCAGTAGCTAAGCAAGCCACAAAACAATGCAATGGTAGCAAAAAAAGTAAGAGGCAAGATGATAGATTCACCATTTTTCCTTAGTGTGTGTGGATAAGAGACGAGGCAAGGGACTGATGGGGATGATATATAGTTGATTAAAAATGAGTATTAAAAATATTACTACCTCCGTCTCTATATACAAGACCCTTTTACTAAAATCACGGGAATTAAGAAAGTGAATATTTATATTAAAGTTGTTTGTAATCAGTATTGTTTTTACAATTTCATCTTTAAGAGAGAGAGTTAGTTTATGTTTTTCATATGCTATTTATTGTTGATTAATGAAAAAGATGTATAATAAATAAGGACATGTATGTAAAGAAATAATTAATGTAATTGAAAATAACAAAGGAGTCTTATAAAAAGGGACAAAAAAAATTCTTAAAAAGGTCGTGTAATTAGGGACAGGATGCAGTAACGTTTATTTCACGCCCCACTTTTCGTCATTTTGCGTAAAGGTGAGAGATTCACATACAGAGTATTGGTAGGGGCTGTGGTTCAAATCAACCAAGTCTAGATCCATAGATATTGGAATGATTTTTTCTCAAGTTGCAATTTAAAAGTCAGTCAACGAAAAAAGAACAAGAGTATGCGTACATAATTATATGGAAAATGCTAATGGGTCCAAGAATAATTCATTACAATCTGACGATGACTATTAAGGCCAGGCACAGATCTAAGGTGGGGCAATGGGGTCAGCCGATCCCCTTCCCTCCACTCGTGTATTGTATTTTCAACAAAAAATTATATATTTATTTAGTTTAACGTCACTTATATAGTATTATTGTCTTTACATAATTCATTTATTACACTATAAAAAATTACAAAACTAAGAATGATCTTAATGTGTGTTCTAAGAGCATTAGGTAATAAATCAAAAGAAGTAGTTTTTTTTTTTTATAAAAAGTTGTTGTAATTATTATATGGATAAAAATAACGCTTATTTTTAAGAGAAAGTTTTCTTTTATGAAATCTTTAACCAATTATCTTAGAGCATATCGTTAGCAAGACCATAAAACTACTATTATAATAATCTAAACTATTATGATATTTTTTGAAAAAGGCTACGACTGATGCTACATTGGTGGTGAAAAAATAATTAATTATGGTTATATTTATTTATACTTTGCTAGAAATGGACAGATATTTTAAAAAAATCAACATTTTATTGCAATTATAAATATAACTTGTATAATTTTCGCACGCTTGCGAGTTTATAAAGTTTTATATAAATTTTTATGATATAGCTTTGACTGCACTTAAAATTTATGGATATGTCACTGATTAAGGCTATATTTACTAAAAATAACGGATAACTGATAAGTTGACTGATGACATATAGTTGATTGCTTATAGATGATAATTTATGATTGATGTCCGATGACTGATAATTGATAAGCTAATTGAAGTGTTTGAGAAAATTAACGGTTCAACTATCTAATAAGAATAAAAATGCATTATTAATTCATACTAAAATTTAGATCAATTAACATTAAGTATTTTTTTTAAATAATTAATATTTTAGCATTTAAATTTTTCTTAAAAAAATTATTAATTTAATATATGGTTTATATTATATTTTTATTCACTGCAATTTAATTTAATTTTATATTTATCTGATTTGAGTGTTTATACTTTATAAACATTTTTTATTCAGTAAAAACTAGTTATATTTTTTTTTGTATACTTTGTTCTAGTAAAAACCAATGGTCTAACCAGCGGATAAAACAGAGAGAGAAGAAAGACACAAATCAATTATACAGGTTCCTTCCATAAATCGGAAGTAGTCATGCTCCCCTTGCACTTCCAAGGAGAGTTCACTAAGAATGTAATATCTGATTACAACTGCCCAATGCTACAACTAGCAAGAGACTTCAAATTACTCAAGCACAACTGCAAGAGATTTTCTATGCTCCTGAACACAGTCAAGAGACTTCCAATGCTCAAGCACAACTGCAAGAGACTTCTATTGCTCAAGTACACAAGCAAGAGACTTTTAATCAAACAGAATTACAAAGAAGTTTGTTTCAGTTTGAACACATGATATACAATCAGTGGTGTTCACAATACAAATCAGATACAGACTCTTAAGACTCTAGAATTTCTAAGATATGAACTTTGATAAGAAATTCTAAGTGACTTTAGATGCAGAACAGAATTTGGCACTTTGTGAATTGTTGTATGAATCTTGTTTTTGTGTGTTTTTGCATATCCAACCAACATGTCTTCACTACTTTATATAGAGGTGTGAAAGATACGTTGGAAATTGTCAGCACATTAAAAAGAGTCGTTTGAAGCTTGATTAAAATCACCAATGATCTTTTGTCTGATATGTTTATTGTCCTATAAAGGATCAATTTCAAATGCATTCCACGTCTGAAGGAACATTGTTACAGGCATAGCTGTTATTTTTGTCTTGATGCAGAGACACAAATAGAGTACTGAAGGAAGTGGTTGTACAGTTCGTACAATTGTCCTTTGTCAACGCTTTTGAGAGAATAAGCATCCAATGCTTTCAAATTCTTTCAAATCATCCGTTGCTTCACTCTTTCTGTCTTTTGCAATATTGGACGAGATTAAATTCATTGAACAACCTTTGAAGCTTTAAGTCTCTCATCTTCTGATGAACTTCAGCTTCTGGTGAGATGCTTCTGACGAACTTGCTTCTGATGACGTCATCACTTCAGGAGCACTTAACTTCAGGAGCACTTCTCTTCAGATGCTTCAAGCTTTAATATTGTTGATTCCTTTGCTCTCGTTTGTTCTTTCAGAACCTTATAAGATATAAAAAAATTTGTCTATGGTCCTGTACACTTGAACAAATATTAGCATATCCAATTGACAATTTTTAATACCTTGTTATCATCAAAACTCTAAAGGGTAATAAGTGTTAAACACATTTTGTTCCAACAAAATATGTTTTTAATCCCTACAAAATCATGAGTTTTTAAGTTTAGTCCCTATAAAATTTTAATGGTAATTTTCGTCCTCCAAAATATTGTAGTTTGTAAAAATAGTTCCTATTTTAAAAACATTTTACAAAAAATGGATATTTTTAGTCCTCCAAAATAGTTCCTATAAAATGCAGATAGGGACTAATAATGAATAATATTTTTGGAATAATTTCTTAACAAGTGTTCTTAGAGCATTTGTTAACATAACCCTATTAATATTAACGTGTCTTTCGCTTCCCACTTTTTGACATTTTGAATAAATGTGAGATTCAAAGACAGAGATAAGTTGGTTGGGGCTATATGGCTCAAGTCAACCATAAGGAGTTTCCATTTTTTTTTTAAATGAGTCATACTAACGAATATATTTAGACCATATTTTAAAGATTTTTCATTAAAAAATTATTTTTTGAAATTTTTTTATACTCCAATTACTGATGCATTGAATATACAAGTTTTTATAAAAATTTACTGCTACCTCCGGTCTTATTTATAAGAAAAAATTGACTTTTTAGATTCATTAAATAATTGATGCATCTAGTCTAGAAATAGACCGAATACATCAATTATTTAATGAATCAAAAAAGTAAATTGTTTCTTATAAATATGACCGGATGTTGTATTTAAAGTCCTTAAAGAATGTCCTAAAGACACAAATTATTATTTCCCTAATTTTATTAGTATTAGCTTAGTTGTCAATACAAACTCAAATAAATATACATGAAAAAAAGCTTATATGGTTATAATAATCTGAACAAACACCAAATTACAAATCATTTGATTACTTCAAAATACAAATTATTTAATTATTTTCTATTTAACTTTTTTAAGAGAAGTTTTAGAAACATTTTTTAACACTATGATATTCACTTTTTTATTTGGTGGAACTCGTGAGATTGTCTCACCTTTTATGTTACACTGATTTTTAATATATAGAATCCATATTGATTTCAACTACTAAAAAATAAACAAGTATTAAAAAGAATGTTAGAAAAATAATTCCTTTAACATTTTTCATTTTTCAAGTGTTAAATATGTTTTTTATTCCTATAAATATTTTAAAAAATAATTAGTCTCTATTAATTAAAATCTTATTTTCAGTCTTAAAAAAAATTCGGTCAGCATTGTTTATGGACTACAAGAAAACATATTCGACTTTTAATTTAGCAATTTTAAATTTCTTATAAGTGTCCTTTACGTTATAGTACGTCTATTGTAAATTGTAATAATGTCACCAAACTACACTCATGGCCTCTTAGTTATGTCACCCAACAATAGTGATGTTTTTTCTTCGTTGACTGACTTCTAAATTACAGTCTTTTATTTTCCGGTTGGATGTCTTATCATTAGTGGGTTTCTAGGCTTCTTCCTACGATTCAACTTGAACAAAGAAAAACACATACACACACATTTTTCAACTGTGGACAAAATGTTTTCTTTCTTTCGCTATTTGAGTATTTTTTTCTCAACAGAATTTGAACTTGTTGAGGAAATTGCAATTGATGTGCTGCAAAATTTGAATCGTCTTTATGCTGGTGACTTGGATCAACAAATTACTAAATTAGAGCATAGATTCTTATGAAAATAAAGTCAGTCATAAGGCAATGGTTGAACCCATAACAAAACTTAAGATGAAGAGAAGCGTTCGCATGCTTCCCTTGACGGGAGATGCTTTCATACATGGAAGATTCAGAAGCTTATGAAAAACTATTTTAGTTGCATTATAAATGAGCTTCTTTTTTTTACATATTTATCGATGTATGTTACAAAACTTTTTGTCTTTTTTTCCTTCAAAAAAAAAACTTTTTTTGTTTTTTTGAACGAATGTGTTACAAAACTTTGATCAACACAGAGTTTAGTGCATGTAGTTGGAGCAAAATGTATGTGACTATGAGTTTTGTAAACTCGAGGATATCGAAATAAAGATGGAAGTAATATTTTCTTCAATAGCATTAAACCACAAGTAAACTCTCCAATTTTTCTGCAAAACACGATAGAGTCACATATAAATTCAGCATTGTTCCTAGGCCCTAGCAACTCTAATGGTTCAAGTTTTAAGGCAAGGCATGGAACAAGGCAATATCTTGTAAAACTAAGGTAATTGAGAACTGTGAGAACAAATTCAGAGTCAACGAAAGAATCTCAACATAGAGTTTAGAAAGAAATTTATGTTCTCAATCCATCCTGAAGACAATGTTTACAACAATTTTGAGACATGTTGGTACTTGTAGCTCTCCATTTTGTGAGGTCAAAGCCACACAGACACGAACACACTTTTGATTAGAAGTGTTGATTCTTCAAAATAAATAAAGAAGCACCTAACATTACATTCTTTCTAAGAATTTACCCCTTATAATATACATAGGACACCTAAGAAAACCACTTATACTATACTTTGCTACGCATATGAGGAACTGTTTAATGCAAAAGCCAGTATTCTTACAACCAATAATAAAAATAAATCCTTTGTCTCATCTTACTAGCTCACGGCGTCCGGCCTAGCAATTTCGGCATTTCTACTGTATTATCTATAGAGTAAACTTATACAGTTCTCGTTTCATCAAACCAATTTTAAGATAAATTCGCAACCAAAATTGAAAAACCTGAAACTAGAAATTTAGTGAATTTGGGCATTTATTAGTGAATTTTTGTAAACGATGTCAGAGACAAAGGCCACAACAACATTGCATGATATATCATCTTAGAGTTTAATTACTAGAAGCAATTGTTTTTTTCTAACATCAATTTCGCTTGTTGATTTTGGGAAAACAATGTATGATATATAATTTGTTTTTGTAATTTTGACACAGGATAATGATTTCAAGCATAGGATCTGAAAAGTTCATCTTCATATATGTGGAAAATAATTTTAACTTTTAAGTATATTGAATTTGAAATACCACATCTTTTGACTTGTATGCTTTTTGGCCTGCAATTTGTTTTGTACTTTAAGCTTCTTAATATACTTCAACAACCTTGAGCTTAAAGTACAAAACAAATTTGATCATATACAAGTCTCCAAATTGATTAACAAACATGTCCAACTATAATTTTTTGCACAATTATGTAGCAACCTGCTATGACATAGAAGATCTTTTCTTCCCATTCTTACTACTCTCCTCCAAAGACTGCACCATTAATAAACTTCAAATTAAAATTAAAAAATAAATAAAAATTGAGAGGGGATACAGCATAAATGGATACAATACACACGATTTACATGCTTCTGTGATGATCCTTATTCACTAGTCGATTTCTTTGAAAGCAAAAGGAAATATATTAAGAAAATAATGTACTTCATTCTCATACGACAATGAAGACAGTTGAAAGGACAAACCAGAAGTAGCAAGACATCAATCCAAAAACAATATTGAAAACATCAAACACAAACATTACAAAAGGAAAAAAAATTACATCAGTTTACAAATGAAAATAACTAGACCGTGTTTGCACCAACAACCAAAGCCTTGATCTTAATTAGCGACGCAATAACATCTGCCATATTGATTCTTGCTTCAGGTGAATCTCCACAACAACTCAGGGCTAAACTAAAAATAGATGACATGTGAGTCGATATATCATCAATTTGGTCCCCAGTTAGTTGGACTAAATTTGAATCCAAGACCTCCATAATTGAATTAGGAAATGATCCACTGATCCATGTCTTCAAGCTTAGTTCTGCAACAAACATATCATCTGTTGGCTTTCTCCTTGTAAAGATTTCCATTAGCATAATCCCATAGCTGTACACATCTCCTTTGACAGAAACAATTCCCTTAGATCCATACTCTGCATGTTATCAAATAGTGTAAACAGTAAGGCTTAGAACCATACTATGTACACATTAATTACAAATATAACATGTTGCTTACTGGTATGTATTGTAGATCCTTTTTCTTTAAAAACTCAAATAGATTGGTTAGGACTGAAAACATAAAAGAAGAAAATGTTAAGATGTAAAAGAGAAGAAATGACCTGGTGCAAGATATCCAATAGTAGCTAAAGTTTGTGTATGAGTTTGAGATTGTCCTTCATCGATGAGCTTGGCAATACCGAAATCGCTAACATGTGCAACCATATTTTCATCCAACAAGACATTGGAAGGCTTTAGATCACAATGAACCACTGGTATTGAAGAACCATGATGGAGATATTCCAATGCAGATGCAACATCTATCATTATATTTAACCTTTGTAAGAAATTTAGACAATAGTTATTTGAATATAACCATTTGTCTACACTTCCATTTGACATGAACTCCATTACCAACGATTTGAAATCAAGATTTGAGCAACTGCTGATAATCATTACCAGATTTCGATGTCGTAGATTTCTCATTGCATTGCATTCTGCATCAAAGCTCTTTGATTTTGCCTCTGATTGCAAATCAATTACTTTAACTGCAATCATCTCACCATCAAGAAGCTTCCCCAGATAAACAGAGCCAAATCCCCCCCTTCCAAGGAAATTACTCTCATTGAATCCATTAGTTGCTTGCACAAGTTCATAATAGGATATTCTTCTTGGAGCACCAAAAGTTGACAAACCCCTTTCAAGAGTATTTTCATTCTTTCTCCTTTTATTATGTTTTAAAAGTATGATGCACGCGACAACCAAAATGGCCGACACAACTATGGGAAGTATGCATTTCAATATAAGTTTTTTTTCCATTGACCATTTCTCAACTTGCTTACCACATAGAGGTACTTGGAGGTGAGGATCGCCGCAAAGTGCATCATTATGCATAAATGATTGAGCTGTGAAATTTTTGAAATGTCCACCATCAGGAATCTCTCCTTGTAACCTATTATATGAGAAGTTGATGTTTTGAAGATACACAAGTGATTCTAAGGATTTTGGAATAACACCAGTTAACATATTTTGGGACAAGTCCAAAGATATCAAGCTTACCATTTGACCAAGTGATTTGGGAATTGATCCATTCAATTTATTATCTGCTAAGGAGAGATTCTGCAATGTTTGTAAGGAACTGATGGTTGTTGGAATGTTGCTTGAAATTTGATTTCTTGATAGGTCTAATAGTATAATTGCTCTCAAATTACCAATCTCAGGTGGAAGATTACCAATGAAGGCATTAGAGGACAAATCTATCTCTAATATATCTATGATACTCCAAAGAGAGGAAGGTATCATAGAGTTCAGACTGTTAGATCCTATGTATAACCTTATAATAGAAGTCATATTTCCCAAACATGTTGGTAAAACTCCGGAGAGCTTATTATTGTTTAGATACAACTCACCCAAACTCTTCATTTCACAAAACTCTTCAATAAATGATCCTTGTAGTCCATTGTTGCTAAGACTCAAAAACTGAAGTTTCTGCAACCCTTTGAATGTACCAGGTATTGGTCCATTTATATTATTGTCATACAGAGAAAGTTTTAACAAGTTGGTCATGTTTCCAACTTCTAGGGGAATATTACCATCAATTCCACATGAGTCTGCAAGGAAGACTTCTGAAGTTAGGTTTCCAATTGACTTAGGAAGATTGGATATATGATTCCCTGATAGCTCTAAATATTTCAAATATCTACAATTTGTCAAGGAAGTAAAGAATTGATGAGAATCATCTATTGTCAAATTGTTGTTATATATGCGAAACGATTCAAGCAATCTTAAATCTCCAAAAGCAATATTGGGTAGAGTTCCACTGAATGCATTTGAATACAATTGAAAATGAATAAGATTAGAAGAGTTGAATATGTTATTTGGTATATTTCCAACAAAATTGTTATCATTCAAGAGTAGATATTGCAGACTAGGAAGATTATATCCCGTATTTGATGGAATTGTGCCTGAGAGGCTATTCTCATTAACCGCCAAAACTGTGAGTGATGACAAGTTGAAGATTTTGGAAGGAATAGATCCAGTTAACCTATTGGTTTCCAATATTAGCGAATCAAGTTTATGAAGATAGCCAATCTCGTCGGGTATCGAACCTGGAAATGGATATAAGAAACAATGTTAATAAGACGTTATTGCTCGAATAGTGATCCTTCATGGTTTTGGGAACACAAAAAGGGGCAATAAACTATCCGATCAATTTTTTCCTTTTTTTTTTTTTTGTTTGCAGAG
>Ga0228710_1004583_pt1 | contig 21789 bp, 13 predicted proteins | sample MedpolnodulmetaG_FD_177995 | JGI IMG/M metagenome (GOLD analysis project Ga0228710, IMG submission 177995) | Root nodule microbial communities from Medicago polymorpha collected in Santa Monica, California, United States - pink nodules | ecosystem: Host-associated > Plants > Roots > Nodule...
TAAAGTACCATAATGTCAAGCAAAATGCGCGCGACACAAAAAGAAAACATAAAAAAAATCCAAAACAATTAGGCATTAGAAGCCATTACATTCATTCTTCCTCGTCACACAAGTCAATTGGGTTGCCCGCTACGGTCCCTAGGGCACCTTCTTTTTGTTGAGGACCAAAATAACATGTCCTCCCGCTCCTCCTCAACCTCGACTGATTGTACACCGGCAACTTCGAACCCTTCTTTTTTTTTGGAACCATCACAGACAATTCCATGCCATGTCATAGCGATTTTTCTTTCTTCTTGTCATCACCCTGAATGTTACCCTGGTTCTGATTCTGAGACATATCTACATAAAAAAAAATTGGCGATCAAAACCTAAACTAAACAACAATGCCATAAAATCAAAACTTAAACTATCATCAAAACCTACACCTATACCTAAACAATTCTGCAACAATTCATCAAAACCTAAACCTAACAATTCTAACAATTTTAACAATTCTACAACAAATCGTCAAAACAATAAAACCTAAACATAAATCTAACATATCATAAAATCATTAAAACCTATATAATCGAAATTTAACAAAAAAAAACAAACAATTCAACCACAGAACAACAGTGCAATAGGATTCAAAAAACTTACTTGTTTTTGTGATTGAAATTGGCTTGAAATTGTTGAAAATCGCACCTAGGAGAACAAAAAACGTAACAATGGAGTTTTGAAAACTCCTATGTCTGTTCTGTTCTTATAACAGAACTTCGGCAGTTAACTGCCTAGGTTTTTCTCAGTAGTTAACTGCAACCTGTTTCAATCAAATTCGGCAGTTAATTGCCGAGGGGTATTTGAGTAATTTACTCGTGTTTTTCAGCCCTATCAAATGTGTCAAGAGCAATTTTCTTTTTTTTCTAACACGACCCCGGGTCGATATGCACGTATCTTCCGATTTCTTGGTATCATTATTAATAAGTAATTATTCAGAAGAAGACTTGAAGACAAGAAGCTTCCTACTACATAGTTCTTCATACAATACAAGTATGCCACATTTTAAAGAAGATACTACTACCGTCAACAAAAAGATGAAACTAATAGAGAATCTTAACTTTTCTAATAGCGCCACATTACACTATTGCTTTACACGTCTTTTGGTTTAAAAACGCTTTTATAAAGGTGTTACAAGCCAAAACTAGTAGTTCACTCATCCAGCAATTATAATTATTAAAGTACAGCTGCTATCTATTGGTAGTTTCTTTGTCAATTTCACCTTTCTCTTCTATTACTATATATTGATTGGTTTAATTCACTTTATTTGTATGATTAATTAAATATCGCCCATCTTTAATTTGACAACAATTAGTTATTGATTAATATATTGAAAATGTTGTTTATCTTAATATTATTAAAAATCCTTTTTACTGTATCCATGTTAATTCATAATACTTTTTAGTGACAGCGGTGAAAGAAGGGTAGGGTTAGTATGGTAGAAAGCTCCTCCAAGATAATATATTCAGTTAGAGAGGCGTACACCAAGTAATTATTATGCAATTTATTATTTCACAAATTACGGTTTCTAATAAGTTTTATGTTTTCGTGTATTTGGATTGAGGGTTTAAGAAGGAAAGGGAAGGGAAGATTCACTTTTATTTTTTAAATTACGAACAATGTAAAATATTTTTTTTAAATAAATTAAGTGTTTTCGAAGTATTATATGATAATTTATCATGTTGTTAACATAATTTTCTAAAAATCATTTTATGATGTTGGTAATTTAAAAAAGAAAAATATGTTCTTCCTCCCTTCCCCTCCTAAACCCTCCATCCAAACACACCCTAAAAAAACAGTTTTATGTTTTTTTATTTATTTTGTTTTGTGTTTTAAGTTCTTGAATCCAATTCTTATTTTGAATTTTCTTGTAAATGCGAATCTTCTAGATAATTGATCAGTAAAATGGTAAAGAAAATATTTGTTTAATTTAATTTATGCTTTCAAGTTTTAATATTATCACAAATATTATATAGGGGGAGTGAGTTGAAAATACACCAACATTCCAATGTTTCTAAGAATTCCGATATATCAAAATGTATTCGCTTGAAATTGATGTCAAAAGTAGTTTATATACGACTTTCACTCCCTAAAATCTAATGAAGGGGCTTTTACGAAGGATAACTTCAATATGAGATTTTTTTTATGTACCGGTTTAACCGAAAGAAAGTTTTAAGAAAATTTTGACTTTGGAGTATTAAGTTATACTTTAGAATATATATGGTTGATCCAAAGAAAATAAAAGAAATAAATAAATATATAATACTTCAATCAGATTGAATTGATTTTAATATTCTTTTTATAATGTCTATAGTTTAAAAGAGAAAATTAAGCATCCAAATACACTTGAATGAGATGTTAATGGATATCTTCTAGCTTAAATAATGGTTCATAATTTGAATCAAAATTTTAATAATACAACAATGTTAAATCTTTTAAGTAAGAGTTTTGCTACACATTATGGTTCTACCCGATTTTCTGAATGTTATTTATTTTCATAAATAAAATCTATGCATGAGTTTTGACTTTTGACATTTATATTTTTGTATTATAATGATGTAAAACTGTTATTCCCATAAAATATAATACAACTATGGTTAATTATATACTTCTCTTTATTTATTTATAATATACTATTGAATTTTAAATTTTAAAATAATTTTTTTTTTTTTTATAAAAAGTTCCTCTAATTAAAAAATATAAAAAGTTGAACTTGTACAGTTGTACCAAACGCCCCACAGTATCAACAAGTAGTGTGGTGGTTGAAAGCTTTTTCCATATGACTTTGCCCTAATTTAGTTTTTATCCCAAAACTAGTTAAATGGTCAAGCAGCTCATTCCCAGTCTCATATCCGTGACCGGAGGCCATAGCTTATGATGTGGGGGGTTCATGGTGTTACCACTAACTAATAGGATCAATGAAAGGTTAAGTTCAATTTCGACAATGCTATTTGGTTACTTATATATGCCGACTTATTTTATATTTTAAATCATTAAAAAAATTGGTATAGTTTGTTTTCTATTTATTTATTTTTAAGAGTATTATTCTGCAAAATTAATAAATAATAATTATCAAAATATGCAGTATACTCAACAGATAAATATGGGGATAAGAGGTTAACTAAGATGTTAATGAAGTGTGGTGGCAGCAATTGAACTCGGCATTAAGGGTGTTGTACCCGGAAACATTCTAATATTTATGCCACTCATTGAATCAAGTGGTGAGAGGTATTTTGAAATAGAATGTGTATTTCTTTCACTTGTGCAACGACCTTTTATAGATTGGATTTAGTAGATTGGGTAAAAACAAAATATGTAACAGTTGAGAGATTTTTAACATGATTTATGAATCATCGTCTAATCTTAATCATATAGTGATTTAACCTAATCCGGAATAGATGATGATAACAATTAACAAGTTCATTGATTCCATTTGGTCTTAATATTCAGTCTTAGCTACACATTTCAATTATATAATCCCATTTACTTCATTTTTTATGGCCATGCCTACACTTGTCTTTACTTTTATATATGTTTTGTGTAATGTCATCATATCTACTTCCTTATGAATTTGTTAATGCAATGACTTACAATGAATTATGAACAAACATGAATTTATAATCATCACATTATGGTTGTGTATAGTATGTTCCAATATTCTGTTTAAGAAAAGAGGGACCAAGAGCTTAGGTTTTCATAATGAGGTTAAGTAAAAGGCATAATAAAGTAGTGCCAAAGATTGGATAGACTTGGAAAAAACAGAGTCCCTATACTAAAAGCGATCCAAAAATGCAATTGATGACATAAAGATGGAAACAGAGAAGATTCTCGAGGGATTTCATGGACACTGCTTACTAAATAAAAGGCCATGGTCCTATAATTATTGATACTTTATACTAACATCAAATTCATCCTTTCTCTTTAACTAATGACATTTTGATCCTTTTTCTTCTTATATAATAATAGAGTGATGATTATACTTACTTAATTATTGCTGGTTATAATTTGGTGTTAAGTATTCTTATTTTTTTTTTGACAAAAAAACATAAATGGGACATATATTTGACAGAAATGTGATCAAACTTGTCTTAATCTAACTTTTTGAATGGTAAGTAAAGTTATTCATCATGTTCTAATATATATAGTATTAGTAGTAGTAAAGAAAACAGTAATCAATACCCATTATTAAAGGCTATAACATAGGATGATGCATTTTTCACTTAAATGCTCACTATTTATACACATTGGTGGACAAAGTAAATAGAGAGAGTGGAATCTGAGTCTTTTCACCTTATTGTAACTCATTCTGTAAAGAACTACTTTTTCCACAAGATCTTTCTATCTATATATACCTTCACTGGCAATCTTTATAGAAGGGAATTGTGCTGGAAACTTACAAAGGATTCAATACAAAAAAGGGAAAGATGGACCACCAAAAGACAAATAATTTACCAGAGAAAAGCAGGGACAAATGTTCAATCCTATTACTATCCACGTAACATTCTTTATTTACCACCTGCATAACATTGTTCAAAAAGAGAACATTATAAATGTTTAAAAATAGATTAGAAGAGATTGAAATTGCATAGAGATAAATGTGTGCAACATAACCATACCTCTGTGCTTTTCACAAACCTTGGACAAGAAGGAAAGAAAAACGATCATTAAACCAACACCAGCAATGAGTCCAATTAGTATGGCTAGTGTCTTCTCAATTTCATCATCATTGTGATTCTCATCATCTACGTTGTTCAAATTCAATACCAAAATTAAACAACATTTCAAGTTAATTGTCAATGTTTTTAATAATTATAAGTATTGTAGTAGTATAAGATAAAATGAAATTTGGTTCGGTTGTGGACCTGTGGTGATTTTTCATACCCTATTTGCATTTGATAATTCATATTATCTAGTCAAAGGATTTATTTCTTGTAATAATTTAAAATCTAGAAGTAACTATTTCAAAATTATTGAGCCTGGGATGCTATTGCCATCTCAATCAACGCATTTATTTTATTCTGCTTTTCAGACATTATTAGAACAAATGATAAATACTAGGTATCATTTCATGGATCGTTAATGTTCTTTGGACACATATGTTTCTTCATTAATTTGCAAACACATGTTACTGGAAAAAAGTTTATAATTTGCCTTTCCACAAAGCTAATGTAAAATCATTTTATTTTATTTTATTTTACATAATCTTTTATTCATGTTAGACCAATTCTAGTTTTCCACACCCACTCCACATGGGAAGAGCAACAGCTTGTAAGCAAAATTCAAAACAAAGCAAAGACAATTCTCACTGAATTATTCAAAAGAAAATAAACAAATATAAATGAAATTATCAAACATCATACAAGCAAGATGAGGAGAAATTTAAATTTATTATATGTCACTCAAGTCTACTTTTAGATCAATATTGAGTATTTTTGTCAAAATCACATTAGATCACAGTGATTTTTGACAATTTCAAATTTCGCCATCAATTCAAACATGCATGAAATTGAAATCATCTCCACTTGTTAACTTTCTTTACAAATCTTGTAATTTTTATCTCTCGTTCAAAGAATTTTATTTCAAACACATTTTCTCTCTTAAACACACAAAAATCACTAGAGTCGCCAAATATTTAAGGCTTAAATACTCAATTGGTCTCTTAACTTGATTTCAAGTATCAGTTTGGTCTCATAAGTAATAAAATGTTCGTTTAAGTCCTTAACTTTATTTAAAGTATCGTTTTGGTCTTTTATGTTAATTTAATCCAAAAAAATGTTAAATTTTAGTCCCTTAACTTATTTAATTAATATTAGTTTGGTCCCTAAACTTAACGTATTTTTGAATTAAATTAACAGAAATGACCAAACTGAGACTTTAAATAAAGTTAAGGGATCTAAGCGGATCTTTTATTACTTATGAGACCAAACCAATACTAAAATCAAGTTAAGGGACCAATTGAGCGTTTAAGTCAATATTTAATGTAGACAATCTATTTTCACCATAACAGTGAATTCAATTTTTTAGCCGAACACTTGTTGATTAGACTTCATTTAACTTCTGATCAAACTTCGAATTATCAGTTGTCTCATTTAAAAACGTTAAAGAGAGGAGGAGCCACATACCGTTACTACCACCACGCGAGTGATCTCCACCTTCCGAATAACGCACGTAGCATTTAGCCAAATACATACCACCCCAAGTAGAATCTCCACACTCCATTTTCAACCGTTGGATCGCTTCAGAAACGCAATCCTGACACTTACTAGAACTCAAGTCCCCCGTACACTGCGCCACACCCTGAAAATCCTCAGCAGAAGTTGTCCTAAATTTTTTATCACTCCCATCGGACGACTGTAAATAAGCCAGCACAGCATCCCTTCTAGTAAACGCATCAGAAGTCAACCCAATCGACGGTCCACATTTCTTAACTACTTCTGTCTTGTCTTGCACCCCAAAAAACGTAAGATTATCGTACTTCACAAAACAACCTTCGAGCTGCAACGCGCCACCGTAGGTAGCGAAACAGAGTGTGCCGAGTTGACTCACCGCACGGGCAACGCAACGTGAACATTGATCATTGTTAAGGTCACCACGGCACTGAAAAAGGCCGTAGACAGTTTCCGACTCCGCGGAGCCGGGAACTGTGAAATTGTTGTAGTTTGAAAAGGCTGCTGAGTTGACTAAGGAAGTGAGAATCGAGTTCACGCTGTTCTCGTAGGCAGAACCTGGTGAGTATTTGAAACGAGAACAACCACCGAAGATGAAAGAGTTTGTGTCAGAGATTGATGGGGTTGGAATGGTTAAGAGTGTTACTAGGAAGAGAAGAAAAAGAACCATGTTTGTTTTTGTGTTTGTGTTTGACATGAAACAGAGTATGAAGAAAAACAGAGTGAGAAAGTGTTTTGTTTTCTTGTAGAGTGAGTTAGAGAGAGTGTTACTTAAAGGAGAATTAACGTAAGGAAGTGAAGAAGAAGTTGATGAAAGAAAAAGAGCTGAGTGGAGTGTTAAATGGTTAAAGTTGATCGCATACATATGTAATGTGTTGTACCTACGGTTATATTTTATTTTGTTTTCTTTTAGCTTTTTGGGATATTAGGTTGAGTTAATGGGCAATGTGTAATTGTGCAGTTCTACTACTAGTTGCCACTAATTAAGTTTGAAGTCAAAAATTGGTTAAGGGGCTGGTGTGATGATTGACTCCAAATTAAGTCATTTAAAAGCCAAAAAGATGGTATTGGTTTTACCTACTACGTACTAAAACAGATCATATACTTATTGCATGGAACACACACTCATAACTACAATTTTTTCTTCTTTTTTGACTCAACAATATATTCTTCTAACTACTACATCTGTATTTAAAACTTTTTTTTTTAAGAAGAAAAATAATTGAATAAAGCATACCCTTTACTAACAAACTAGTTTCAATTTAGTTCATAAACTATGTAAACGCAGTAATTGTTACTCCCTCTAGTCCAAAATATAAGAAAAAGTCACAACTTTTAAGATACATTTATTGTTTATAAAACATTTTTAACCATAATTTAATGGTGATCTTTTCAATAGCAGTGGGTATATTTAATACTTCACAAATTTTTATGAGAATATAGTTGTAAAAACATTCAAAAAGTTACAACAATTAATCATTGTAGAAGGTCAACAACCTCTAGTGCTAAGAAACCGAAAGTGCAAAAGCAAATAGTATAAAAGCATGTTGATTACGCTTTCTCATGTTTGGCCACTCTGCTTGACGCAACTTTTAGAGCTGCCTGTCCTACGGTAAAAGGTCCGACACCTAATCCCACAAGTGGTGAAACTCTAGTCAAGTCTACACAAGCATGTTTTTTTCCTACCCATCCGTACACCATCACATCCACATGCCCGAGTGTTGATCTTCTACCTAGTGGGTCAGTCAGGAAGTTCACAGGCGCCTCCTTCTTCACTTATATTCCCGCATGTCTGAATATATCAAAAAGTACATCTCTAACAAAGTCATGTATGTACTTAAAGCCGGGAAGCTCCTTACAATGAACGACATGCTCCCCAAAAGTATCCAGGCACACCTTACGACAAACATGACACACATCATCAATAGAAAATAGTGGAATCATAAGGTGATATCTAAGGATAATACGATATTTAAGTTATTTAGTAGGATGTTAAAAAAATAAGCTAATAAAACCTCTACTTTTTTTAGTTGTAACTTGTAACAGAGCTTGATACATTTCTTGATTCTAAAATTGAGCACTTTTACTCTTAAAATGGTTTAAGGGACTAAATTGGATCTTAAGAATTTCTCACCAAGTAAAATGTTCATTCACTTAAAAATATCACCATCAATGGACTAAAAGATATGTATTTCTTGTTCTTAATTACTTAAAAATTGCAGTACTCCTTTAGCGTCAACATCAAATTTGGTATACGGCTCATTCAAACATGTGCATTCAACCTCAATTTGGGCACCTTATTCTGGAAATTTTTGGTCTGCGCAGTATACATATATAAATAACTCCTTAACTGCCTTCATGTGTAAAGTAAAAGATACTTCATCCATCATCTTGTTGACCCAAGAGAAGGGTGGCGTTGGAGGTGAGTATTTGGGTTTTAAGTCCTCAAACTTAAATATATTATGTGTGGATGAATATTTATTTGATGCAATTTTCTTTAAAAAGAGTAGATTAAAATTTATTTGGAAGTGAAATGATTTGTGTGGGATGTTTATTATCGAACAAATTTATATAAAACTTTATTAAAAAAAATATAAAACTTAATTCGCGGTCGAGGTTTTTACCGTGTTGAACTCAACGTTAATTCTCAAGTAGTGCTTACTACTCTTTTAATCGATGGAAGAGGGGTTTGCAGTTAGGTGAAGCCTTTTGTTTTTAGAGGTTCACTCATAATATCCTCACTAGTGGGCTAATCATCTCCCAATGTCAAAAACATTGGAGTTTTTTTAATCAATTCATATAAAATATTATTAACTGATCCAAATTTTTCAATTTGCATGAGTTAAAGATCAAATTTTTAACCACTTATTTAAAGATTTCAAATTCATTTAGCACTTAAATCAATTCATTTTTTATCCACTTAATGTTACATAACAGATTGCCATAAACCCTAACACCCTGATATATGCTTAAACTCGTAAGTATTTGGTAGTTGTATTCACGATATCTTGATTGAATAAATCATCATTTTTTTACGAGCAGTAAATCACCAACTTGATCCATAAAGAAGTTTTACATTCACTTTAGTTTATATTGTAAAATATATTAAAACTAAAACAATAATAAATAGTCTCTAAAAATATAGTAATATTTTATTTTAACTTTTAAAGTATTTGAAAATTTATCAGGTTAATCCTTAGCATCTAATATAGCAAGGAGTGAGGACTTAAAATGACGAATTTTACATAGTTTAAAAATTATTTATTTTTACTATAATGGTAAAAACTATCACCTTTTTTTTCCAATTTAACCATTAAGATAGTTTATTGCTTAAATTGATGGTTAATTTTATATTATTAATTTTTAAAAAATTGCTTATTTGCATTTGACTGGTACTATTCTACTCAATCTTGTGAAATGTTTTTTACGCCAAAATCGTTTTTTAGTGAGAGGAACCGTTTTGGCAAATCAAATTCCGTGTCGCCAGGGGCAAAACAACACCCCCGTGACCAAATGTGCCTTATTATGCTAATCTATCAACAAATAATTTGTGGTATGTCTGCTTCTGCTATATATTATTCACTATTCACATTTCATTCCCATTTTCACATAGTTGTTACATTGATTATGTTGTTTCACCTACACATTTTGATCTTTTTATTTGTACGCATTTTGACATTTTGAATTAAGGACAATGAGGAGATGAGAGGAAAGGGTGGCCAAAAATTCGTTGTCTACATTTTTTTTAATGACAAATAATAGTATGTTGGTTGTTATATACTTATTGTCAGGATTCCATTCATTCATCAACTAGAACAACTAAAAAATCGTTCTTGTGACCATAACTCCATTGAAGACTATGTTTCCGTTAGCATAACTCAGTTGACAAGGACATACATTGTTATATGCAGGGGCCGGGGTTCGAACCTCCGACACCTCACTTATTCAACTTAAAAAAAAGTGAATTATAACCACTAAATTACTTGAAGGAAAGAAAAAAAAACTCCGTTGAAAACTACAATAAGGCTTTGATGATGGGCAATGTTGTAGACCACAATATAGAGCTCTAGAGGCGTTCCAATGACCGCTCTTTGGTGGTGGAGGAGTGCAAGGGCAGAAAAATTTCTCACGAGCCAATTTTAGCTCCCTTCCTAAAGAGTTATTTTTTACTCTCCCTTCCTAAAGAGTTAAGTTAATATTTGTTTAAACTTTAGACTTAACTATCATTTTATTCAATGTGTACATTACAACGGTGAAAAAAGGTAAATCTACACTTTCCCTCAATTAAAATCTTTTAGTTATCTTGTCGAACAAGTACAACCAAAAGATAAAATCTATCCCCTCCCATTTCTTGAAAAAATAGGCAATTAGTAAAAGTTGTTTTAGTAAACCTTAATTATTTGAGTTAATTATCAGTTACTATTTTTAGATGAAAGTTCTAAAATCATAAATATCTTTTTGACTAATTTTATGGTGCACAAGGGAACAAATCTTACCCCATACATAAAGCTTGTTTTTACTATTGGATTTGGATCAATAAACATTATCAAATGTGATAAGATGTATCTTATTAATTTAACGGTAGACTTGTGTAGGATGCAAAACTATTTCCCTCGTGCACATTAGACAAAGTCAATCTTTCTATTCTTTTATTTTATAAGAATTGATAAGTTGGCTTTACTATATTCTCCTAAATAAGTTGTTTTGCATCTAATGCAGAAGACGCAGAAGACGCTTTATAATTGATTGATTGATGAAGTAGTAATGAAGGATTGTTAATTAGGTTATTCTAGTTGGTAAAAAGCATATCATAATTGACATCAAGGAAATAAATTTGTAATTTATTTTTGTTTTAACGGTAAATATATAATTTGTTAAAAGCCTATAAAGTAGAGGAAAAGCATCAAACTTTAGCATCACACACACACATGCATACCAAAAAGCTACTACTATATTACAATGGGTTGAATAGGCATGGACAAAGACATTTCTTCACCCCTCCTATACGCTAGAGTGAGAAGCTTCGTAGCTCTAATCTTAACTACTACTTCAGCAGCAAAGCCTCAATTTAGTCAATTCAAGCCAAACTTCGTAATCATAGTAAACGAAGTTGATTGATAAGGATTAAATTAAACATAAACTCCCACAACTGACTGAAAAATTGACTACGAGTTATAATAATGACTTTCAAACACGTGGGAAGAATGAAACCATTATAATTAAGTTCCAGATTCTTGGTCCTCAAGCATGAAACTCGTTGAGTAAAAAAGAAAACATGCGATTTGTTTTTTTCATTTTTAAGATAGGAATTTTTTTTAATTATATTATTATGTGTAACATTGACAGTGAAAATAAATAGACAACTACAAAACTAACTAAATAGTTTCAACCTCTAAGATATTTATACAATTATTTGGTGAAAACCTTTGGACAACTCTCTTTCATATTCACATTACGTTTTTGCTCTCTCTTTTCCTTTTTCGCTCTCTATTATTGTTTTTGACAAATAAAAAAAGAAAAAAGTAAAGGTATCACAAAAATCATCACCAAATAATTGTAAAAATATCATTACTCTAGTTTTATACTAGCTACAACAACAATGGTTTAAACTAGCATGAGAGATTAAACTTTCGCATTCTATGAAACCAAAGTTCTATGGCCATATTTAAAGATCTAAAACAAATTTTATAGTGGCTTCATTGTCATTGACCATATGGTTTAGCTATTCCTCCACGTTGTATTAAAATAATAAAACATAAAACAAGGTTGATAATTTTTTTTTTTTTTTTTAAAATTTGAAATCTAGGTCAAGGAGGATACGAGGTCTTCATTCTAACCAATTGAGCCAACAAACTACATATAAGTAATTTGTCATATTATATGTTTTTGATTGAATTGCATTTTTTGAATCTAAAATTATGTGTCTGACACATTAATTAAATGTTTTTATTATAACGAAGATAACCTATATAAAGAAAAAGTTATCACTACTATATGTGTAAAAAGAGTAAGTCTCTAGAAGTATAGTTAAATAAATGGAGGTAATTTTTTTTTTGTTGGTATTTTTAACTGAAAAATATCGTTTTCTCTGCATTTTAGTACAACAACTAATAATAACAAAAAGTAATAAAAAAGGGATGTCCAAACTATCAAAGGAATGAGAGAAAAAGAAAGGGTAGAACAGACAGAACAATGTCACCTTCAACAAACAATTAAACACCTCGTCGGTCACTAAATATGAACATCTTTTTAGGTCGGAATTCAAGAATTAATTCGTGATATTGTAGGCATATACATAATTATATTTACTATATACCCCATAGTCTTAGAATATTTGTCTGCAAAACTGCTGCGTAAAGGAGTTTAAGGGAAAAGTTACGTTGACACACTAATATTTGGTACACTCTTTCCCACCACTCATGGCTTGGCAAAATAAAGATTAAAAAAAGAGATCTAATGACATGGAAAGAAACATAATAAGATGATATTTTTTATGGTACACTCGAAAATTTTGAATGTATCGGTACACCTGTGTATTTAAATGAATAGTTTAATGATTTATTTTCTTTAGAAAAAAATATTTTCTATCATATATAATTATAATAGTTATATTTTATTTTTCAAAAGTGTCGGCAAAGCAAAATTCAAATTTTTTAAATTTTTATTACTCGTAATAGTGAATATTGATTATTTTTTTAATAAAATGTTAAAAAATTTAGTATAATTCTTATAAAAAATGAAATGATGTTTTTTTTCATGGAATAATATTTTCTAAAATATAAAAGTCGATAAATATCTCTTTATTGCATAAAAATTATCGTCAACTTATAGATTTATGAAACAGATGTACCGGTACACCCTTAAATGTACACCTTAATTTAAGGGTGTACCGTAGAAACTCCCTAATAAGATATATAAATATCAAAAATAAAAGTGTAAAAAGAATAAAAAAAAAACAAAACAAAACCCAGGAAAACGTGGAGGAAGAACAGGAATGGTGAAGTCTCCGCCTCACCTCTCCCTTTTGTCTCATTTTGGTTTAATTTACTCCATATGATATCATTGTGTTAACAATTTTTGCTTTAGCTACCCAAAATCTTTTTGGAGTTCTTTATTGTTACTTGTATAAGCAATTTAGTGTTCAAATAAAGATTTGGGTTAACATACTGGATTGTCAATTTATTTTAAGAAGCAATTTTGGAAAAATGGGTGCGGCAGTCTCTCTGTTCATTTCCAGAATTGAATCCGGTGACGTCATGGCAGGTGAAATCTCAGATGGAACATGCCGGATCTGAACCACCACCACCACAACGGATCTCGGTCGAAACAGCGAGAGATAAGTAGACGTGAGAGGAGTTCAACGACGAGAAGAAAGAGCGAAGAGGGGCGGTGGCTGGTCGGAGAAAAAGGGAGTGGTGAGCAGTGGCGGATCTTGAGTTTATTTCTCGAGGGTGCCAAATATTTGTAGAATATATACTAAAAAGATTAAAAAAAATACAATATTGTAAACCGGTTCAATTCCCACTAGGACCATTTTTTTGTATAAAATATGAAGAATTCGTCAAAAAAATATAAAAGAGGGTGCCATGGAGTTCGAACTCGCGACCTTTTATTGATAAAAAGATTGAATAACCGCTGCAACACCAGCATATAAATTGTTATGTCATGCCTAATATGATATTTATATAAAGGCCGGGGGTGCAGTGGCACCTGGGGGTCTCTAAAGAGATCCGCCCCTGGTGGTGAGGTTGGATTGAGAGAAAGAGCAGAGGACAGTTCAAAGGGAGAGAGGGGTGAAGGAAGTCATGTGAGGTCAAAGATGGGTGAAGGAAGAGAGAGTGAATGGACAATATTACCCTTAAAGTAGTTAATTAAAAATGCCACATTGGAGTGTGTAGAATGGTGTATGTCACCTATGGATGTTTGTGTATAATCACTCAAAGTTTAATTTAGGCTACGGTTTTTCATCACTGCCTAAGGTTGTTTTTGTAATAGTGATTTTACTTAAATCATATGAATTTTTCAAACAAGTGGATTATATATGTTGTGGCATTTCACATGGAAAGGTTGGATTCAATGATTTGATTAAGTGAAGAACATATTCTTAACATGCTCTCTCAACACTAGATTTTTCTTCACACTATCTTCCAACAATTTTAAAAATTCTGAAAATTAATTTCTAGAAATTTAAAAAATCGAAAAAATAGAAGAAAAAAAATAGATAAGTTTTTTTTTTTTACAAAAAAATTATGTAATTCATTTATTGAATGTTAGAAAATTTTTGAAAAATCAAAAATTTATTTATTTATTTTTCAATAAAAATAAAATTCTTGAAACTAAGATAAGTTTATATTTTTTTAAAAAGAATATATTTTTTAATTTCGTAATAAAATGAGATATTCTGAAAAATAAAATAAAAATCCTAAAAAAAATTATTTTGAAATTAAAGTTTTTTATTTTCTAACAAAATAAAATTCTGGAAAATAAGTTTTTTATTTTCAAAAAATATTATCTAATTTTTTGTTTTTATACTAAAAAAATAAAAAAGTTTTATTTTGAAAAAAGTTTTTTAGAATGTTTGAAAAAAAAATCTGAACTTTTTTTAATTTGGAATGGTGGTAAAAGTGTGTACAAAAATCTAGTGTGGAGAGAGTATGATAAAATTGTTCTATTGATTTGATCTAATGATTAAATACCAACTTTTCCATGGTGAGAAATGATTGACCTTTCCCATGTAAAATGTTACCTATATATGTTCGATCATATAAGTTTTTATTTAGTTTAGGAGATGTATATAATATGTTTGAAGAATTTCGTAAATGTTAGGCAACAAGGCCTTTTATCTTATCCCATATATCCCACCACCTCATTGTTGCACAAAATGTTTGATGGAGCTGTCTCACTTCATTTGTCAAAAAACAAAAAGGAAGAAATTTCTTCCACATATAAACAGCATAAAAAGAAGTGAAGCGATCGAACCATCCAAACAACTTCAATTATTTGGTTGGTTTTAGCCACGATAAGAAAGTTTATTTTATTCCCACATAAGAACATATAAAAAGACGATTAATTGGTGGCCTAGATAGAGTATTAGATCTATATGTTTTACTTATTACATGTAACTCCTAAATAAGATTGGAGAGTAGGACTTATGAATTCATTTCCCAATAATCGAATTGAAAACATTATCAATATAATATTTCATTGAGAAATTTGTGTTACCTTTTTTTCGTTTATGCTTAATGTTTCATTTTTTTCCCCTGAGTTTGGACCATGTCCTCCCAAATTTTGTTTTTTTTCTTTCATAATATATTTTAGAAAATTGTGTCTATTTAGGATAACGATGTCAACATATGGTTTTTCCATTGGAGAGCTTCATGTGTTTTGATTAAAAATAATATTTTGTTAACGAATGCTTCCGAACACTTTTTAATTATTCTAAAATAAGTAATTATTTGTTCAATAAATTCATCGAAAAGAACTGTTTAATGGATTTGCCTATATGCAGTCGTCTTTAAGGATCATAAATTGTAAGTATTTATGATCCTTAAATATTTACAATTTATAATCCTTAAAGAGTGATTAACCTGGATTCATCCTCATTATGATTTCTTTCTTTTTTTTATCATCAAGAATAGCCTAATCTGCATTGTATTGATCAGGATGAATCCAAAATCATATTTTTTTTGTGGTGGTCAGGATTCGAACTCCGGACCTTTCATATATTATGCATTAATGTCCATACCAACTGAGCTAAGCTCACGAAGACATAATCATATAATATAATAAAACATTTTAGTCATCACAAAAAAAAACATTTTAGTAAGTATATCGGGTTTTTTATCAACCCTAAAAAGAATGATCAACTGAACCCGCATATTAAACTATATTAACATAATTTATGTGATAATTGGTTGTAAATGCTGAAAAATAAGGGCATCTAAAGTTAGAAATACATGGTAGATTTTCTTAATATTCATTGTAGTATGTAAGGATTAGGGTTCGAACTCACAACCCACTTATTCATGTGAATTTCTAGTTGTTTAACACAAAAAAAAAATTAAAAATACACTGGATGAAAGTTTATGTAATTATAATAATTAATTGAAAAACTAGTTATTGAATTTAAATAGGACTAATGTTGTCCTTGTGAGCTTAACTCAGTTGGTATGAAGAATGCATAATATATGCAAGGTCTGAGGTTCAAACCCCGGCACCACAAAAAAAAATAGGACTAATGTTGTATACATTTATACATGCATGACGCGTGAAAATTAGGATATTAATATTTGAACACCCTCGTTTTTCATACACACATTCAACACCTTAGTTTATCCATATATTTTTTCTTATCGCATCATCAACATATCACGTATATTACATCACTTTCCTTTTATATTTAATTTAAGGTGTATACATCCACATGACGTGTACGCCAACCATTTTCCTAAAAATCAACCTCATTTAAATCACTTGTTTACATTATAATGACTGTTTTCAACCAATTATTGTAATTTCTTAATTTTGTGTCTAAAATAAATCTCCCATGTTTTTTGTGATCATATAATTTCCTTCTGAAATGAGCCAAATGTGTAGATTCTAAATTAAATACGTAATACATCCCAATAAGAAGAAAGAAAGAAATTTGTTTCATTTTAAGTCAATAAAAAAGCTAGTGGTTAAATAAGATGAAGTTGATTGATGTCTTCTTATGATCGTATCAAACCAAACTCTCATAATTGAGTACAAGGAGAACATGATTCCTTCAAACCCGTCTAAACACAATCTTTATATACATGGGATAGTTGTTTGATGAAAAATGACACCTTAAATACATATGATATCTAATATATGTGTTTCTATGATTGACTATTAATTTCACTCTTCAAAACATTATAATTCAACGTAGTGCTTAAGTATCTTTCTCTATCACAAACACATGCCATTGGTTGGTATGTACAGTACCATGTTGGGGAGAAGTAAGCAGTGAGCGTTCCATCAAAGAAAAAGAAAAGCGAAAGAACATTACAAAGAGGGAAGTAACGTCACTTCACATTCAATAATGAAGATATTATTTTATTCTCTCTTATATAATTTTTGTTTATATTACTACTATTTATATGGGGAGTTATGAGGATTTTTGTCTTTGCCTTTTGATGTGCCACCACAAAAACATGTCACTACAACTCTACACTAAGTTTTCTGCCTCAACTTCCGACAAAAAAGCCAACTTCATTTTGCTCCTTTAGATAAGGGTTTTCATGAGATATTCCATTCCATCCCATTCATAGCTTTACCTTTACATAAAATACGACCAAACCCTTTACCTTATTTGGTGTTGATTGAATGTCTGTCCAGAGTATCTAGGTGGCCAACCTCATATGTCATAAATTATTTACTATAATGATTATATATTATACAAACAAACTATAGAAATGAGAAAACATAGACAAATAATTGGAAACCCCATTCTACTTGTGGCTCGATAGATAGCTTTGGATATATCGTATCCATACCCACGTGAAAGTGTCATTTGTATTTCTAGCGTAAATTATTTGATGCGAGTTTGTCTTCAATCTAGTTAACCAGACATACAATTTCTATAGGATTACCGATTACGACATGTTTGAGTTGAGACGTATGCATATTAATTTAATACACTTGTTCTCTAAGAACCAACAACTGCGATTGGCCAAGAGCTATATTTGAGAAAATGTTTCTTAAATTGAGAGCCATCAGGCTTTAGCACAGATGATTTGTCACTCTAGCACAAATGATTGGTCACATTATGTGAGTATTATAAATTTGGGGAGACCAAAAACTCGATTCATGCTCTTCAAAAAAATTACGATTTAAATTATCTCATGTTTAAATTTGACATGCAAGCCTCTGCAACGTGGTATATACTAGGGGTAAATCTGGACTCACAATATCGGTGAGACACAATTTAATTAAAAGGGCTTGTTGACGTGAGAAGTGACGGGTAAATGTTTGCAGTGTACTTGTGTTAGCATACCTGAAACCAACACAAGTTAACTGTCTTTGAGGTCCGCGCAAGTTAATTGTCGTTGGGTACCGAGCGTGAGTTAACTGCCGTTTGTAGCGAGCATCAGTTGACTTACACCGGGTTATTGTAGCGAGCTTTATACCTTCGACGTTTTTAATGGTATTGGGTTCCAACGTTAAAATCAATGCGAACTCATAGCTCCATGATGAGTTCCAATGTCAGAGATAACAAAAAGTAAAGACAAGACATTCATCTATTTTCATTCAACAAAATACTTCTCTCGTTCAATTCGTTAAAAAGCTAAAAAAATGTTATTCTGACACCTTTCCAAAAACAAAAAACAAATCCCAAAATACTAGTAAAACAAACGTTTATCATAAAGAAATGTTCAAAGTACTTTACAAACTAGTAGTTGATATTAAATTTGGGGTCTGTTACGAATTCTATGAGAAAAGGGGGAGGTTTGAAAAAAATGAAGTTGGAAGGAATAGAGGATTTCGGGAGTTTCATTTTTATCACAATACAAAGTCCCCATAATTTGGAGGAACTATTTGAAGAGTTTAAATAGATTATTCAAATTCAATCTTTATTGTTATATTCTGAAAATTAAAAATATATGAATTATAAGTGTTAATTTCATTATTTACAAAACATGGAAGATCTCTTTCTCTCCCCCTCCAATCTCCTATCTCCAAAGCGGGAGAGGATTGTCTCCCGTGAGTTTTTCTCCCCTTTTCTCCGGTGAACAAACCTCTGCCCTTCATTCAATTTAATGCTAGATCAATGGCTAGAATTAAAAACTATTAAATAATTTGTTGTTTTGGTGTACAGATCTGGTTTTGTGTCGTTTTTCACCTTTTCTTCTTTCCTTTTTATCCACCACCAGCACCATACATCACAATCAAACCAACTTCTAATAAATCCAATAGGAAAGATTGAACCATCAATTTTAATTTTCTTTAGTTGATTGACAAAGGTAGAAATTGAACTGAAGTTTGGACTAAAACTTTTGCAAAATCACATCTTCAAATACAGGGTGTCTTAGTATAATACCAATCTCAGAAACACCATGTTAAATGCGTAAAAATTCTTTTGTCGAAGCATGTAAAGATGTTCCATAGATTCTTTCTCTATCTTTTTTCTACAAGATTTCTCGTATTTATTTTGTTATATGACCACAACAATAACAACAAACATGATTGCATATTTGGAACTGGTGTATGGTTAATGAGAGTACTAGAATCACTCACTGCAATGGAGCATGATGGCGACGGCGACCGAAGAGCACAAACGGAGACGTCAACATAGATGGAGCTCACTAGTTTGGTTGTTGACTTGTTATTGAAGAAGATGAAGCGGCACAAAGCACAACAAAGACGTGAAAAGGGAAGGAAAGCAGTAAACGACACATATTTGAGCGTTTTTAACTCTAGCCATAGATTTATAATTAAATTAAATGAAGGGCAGAGATTTGTTCACTGGAGAAAAACTCACGGGAGACAATCTCCTCCCAAAGCTACACCACTTCAATCTCGCAATCAAACCTTAAGGCACTCTTTAGTATCCAATACTTACTCTTTTATTGAGTGAAACTCATGAGTCTCACGACTTTAGAAAAATTCAATTTTAAAGTGAGACTCACATGAGTTTCATCAAACAAGAAAGTAGATGCGAGTGTCCGTATCACTACTCTAGTAAAAAAAATAGTTAACAATTGACTGATAGCAAATAAGTTTACATCAAATAAGCTAATTGATTAGGAATTTATTAAAGGATTGGATTTATAACATTTGATAAAATTAAAAATAGAACTATATGATAAATATAAAATAACATAAAAGTATATTTTTAACTAGTATTTGGATTTTTTTTTCAATTACAAAAAAAAAAATAGAAAATGCTATAAGCTAGTGAGGGAAAGTTGGGACGAAACAATTCTATTTTAACCATACGAGCTTATAAGTTATTTGTTATAAGATCGAAAACTAGGCATGCCAAACAGAGCCTTAGATCTGCCAATATTTTACAACCAGACTTTTTTTTTCCCTATCTGAAAAATTAAGTCCTAAATAACTTTTTGCACTACTTCAAGGTCCACCCTTGCGAAAAGAATTCACAGGCTCTTCTTTTATGTTTCTTTTCTTCTTCAAATTAGTGTTGCAGACACCCCAATCATACTAAACTATACCTAAAAGCAATTATTTTTTAGGTGTGAACCAGATATTCTCTACACGGAACTGCAAAGACAAATTTCACCAGTCATGTAGGACTGCAATGGATGTTAAGTTTTCCCTCAAGTGATTTAACATCGCTGCATTCCTAAAGATGGATTTGAACCTAGGATTTGAACCTAAGATCTTTGGCTAAGCTAGATAAGATCTCTTACCATCTCATCCAAATGTTATTGGGAAACCACTTATAGTTGTACAGTTTGATAAACATAAAATGCGACTCCGGACAAGAGACAATATTTCCCACGGCAAACTACTTCAAAATCTCTTCTCTCAGTATAGTTTACATTGTTATATATTGACTACCAAAAAAAAGAAAAAAAAATTATGACTCAAATATTAGCCGTTGCATCTATAACTCTGTTACAAGCTACGTCACTTGTCTATTCATTTATATCATTACTTTTGGTAAGTGAATAAAATTGACAAATAACTTTAGATTACTAGAGTTCCATTTCCTCCAATAGCTGGAATTAAGACCAAAAAAAATCAAATATTACTTCAATGCAGTAAAAGAAAATTATGAAAACGAAATAGGATAAATTATTCAACAACCAAATGGATACATCCATAATTTCAGGATGAAAGTATGCATACTGATTACAACTACAAAGATGAGTACATAAAAAAGCAAAGATAAAAGGTTCCCACTGCCAAATTAGAGTCTGCAGTAAAGAGCAGTTTCAAGTTTCAACATAATTCATGTTAAAATTCAAGGATAGGATAGTCACTCTTTGATTTCTCCAGGTTACAAACGCAATGGTCAATAATTACATTTATAAATGCATTAACCCATGAACCCGGATTATCTATTGAATATAATTATTTACATTATTTTACTTAGATTCTCACCTGAATTACACGATACAACATCTCAGCACCAGCCCCTTTTGGTCAATCCTTCCATCTTCATTGCCTGAAAGTCATGTATGATCACTTAGCTTTCTTATATCACAATAAGACTTCATACGAAAAATGCAAACCTAATAACCAGTGCACCATTTCCTCCAACAAAGTTATGTCACCATAAGCTTATAACTTAGTCAGCACAGGCTAAAATAGAGCAGATTCAATTGATCTAGTCAATGCAATTTCTAGTACACTACCATTCAATGATATGTTGGCACATGATTAAAAAAGTTTAACAAAGTTTATTTCTCTAGGGGTTAAACTGTGTTTGGAGTGCCCCTAGCTTACCGCCCACATTTTGGTAACTCTTTTCATGATATGGCAATACATAGTTTGATGATGGTGTGAAGATAATTTCTTTGGTAAATTACAAGATTAATTAAATTTACAGTTACAGACTAATAAATAGTAATAGTTATAAGGCTCAATTTATAAATTA